>Ga0209006_10002186_pt1 | contig 17821 bp, 18 predicted proteins | sample JacPin_JW_Ref_O2_FD_188567 | JGI IMG/M metagenome (GOLD analysis project Ga0209006, IMG submission 188567) | Forest soil microbial communities from Algoma, Ontario, Canada - Jack Pine, Ontario site 1_JW_Ref_O2 (SPAdes) (version 2) | ecosystem: Environmental > Terrestrial > Soil > Boreal... | reverse complement strand
TTTGCGGCGCAAGAACTCAACGTCCGTTTAAAGCACGAATGGCTGGATCTGACGCTGCCCGCACCGGGGCCGCGTCCGGGAAGCTTGCATCCGGTGACCATCATCCAGAACGAGATCGAAGATCTGTTCACTTCGCTCGGGTTTGCGGTGCTGGATGGGCCGGAAGTGGAAACCGAATATCACAACTTCGACGCGCTCAACATTCCGCCCGAACATCCGGCACGCGATATGCAGGACACATTTTGGCTCTCGAACGGCCATTTGCTGCGCACGCATACGTCGCCGGTGCAAGTGCGCGGGATGGAGAAGCTGGGGCCGCCGCTGCGCATGATCGCGCCTGGCCGCGTATTCCGCAACGAGGAAGTGGATGCGTCGCACGAGCACACCTTCTATCAACTGGAAGGCATGATGGTGGACCGCAATGTCTCGGTGGCGCACCTGATCTATTTCATGAAGACGCTGCTGAGCGCGATCTTTCATCGCGAGGCCGTGGTGCGGCTGCGCCCCGGCTATTTTCCCTTCGTTGAGCCGGGCTTCGAGCTGGACATTCGCTGCCTGATTTGCGGCGGTCCCGGCTGCCCGGTGTGCAAGCAGAGCGGATGGGTGGAGTTGCTACCGTGCGGGCTGGTGCATCCCAACGTGCTTCGGATGAGCGGGATCGATCCCGATCAATGGGGTGGATTCGCATTCGGATTGGGGCTGACGCGCCTGGCGATGATGCGCTACGGAATCGACGATATTCGCCTGTTCGCGAGCGGCGATTTGAGGTTCTTGCAGCAATTCTAAGATCGCCATGAAATTTTCCTATCACTGGATTCGGGAGCTGGTTCCGGGCTTGGACATTGAGCCTCAGGAGCTGATGCGCCTGATCACGATGAAGACGGCCGAGTGCGAAGGCTTGGAGCAGGTAGGCGCAGCGCTGGCCGAAGCTTCGGTGGCGCGCGTCAAAGAAGTCGAAGTTATCGCGGGAAGCCATAACCAACTCGCGGTTGTGGAGACCGCGCGATATGGCGCCAGGCGCGTGGTGTGCGGCGCGCCGAATTGTAAACCGGGAATGCTGACCGTGTATCTTCCGCTGCCGCCTAAAGCGATTGAGGGCGTGCAAAGCGACGGAATGCTGGCCAGCGCGCTAGAGCTGGGCATCGGCAGCGATCACGCCGGAATTGTGGAACTGGAGAGCGAAGCTCTGCTGGCGGCGGACACCATCATTGAGGTGGACAACAAGTCGCTCACGCATCGGCCCGATTTGTGGGGCCACCACGGGATGGCGCGCGAGGTGTCTGCCATCACCCATCGCAATCTGCGCGATCCGGTGAAGCTCGATCTGTTGCCGAAAGACAAAGCGCCGGTCGAGATCGCGATTGAAGATTTCGTTCTTTGCCCGCGATACAGTGCGCTCGTTTTCGAAGACGTCACCGTGCAGCCATCGCCATTGTGGTTGCAGTATCGATTGGAATCGATTGGCCTAAATGCGATCAACAACATCGTGGATGTGACGAATTACGTGATGGCGGAATTGGCCCAACCCATGCATGCCTTCGACGCGGAGAAACTGCACGGCCAGAAGATTTTCGTTCGCAAGGCACGCATGGGCGAGCAATTTGTCGCGCTCAATGACGAGAGCTATACCTTGAGCCCGTCGAATCTGGTAATCGCCGATGCCGAAGGCGCCATTGCGCTGGCAGGTGTGATCGGCGGATTGCACAGCGCCATTGGTCCCGGCAGCAAACGCATCGTGCTGGAAAGCGCGAATTTCCAGGCTGCCAGCGTTCGAAAAACATCGGTCGCCCTAAAGCTCCGTACCGACGCATCCGTGCGATTCGAGAAGTCACAGGACGCAACGAACACGGTTCGCGGGCTAGCGCGCGCGCTGGAATTGTTGGAGCAGGTTTCACCCGGCATCCGGTTAGTGGGGGGCTTAGCGGACTCGCACAGAGAACTGAAAACGCCGGCGCCGATCGAATTGACCGTGGATTGGTTGCAGGCCAAGCTGGGACGCGAGCTGGACGCGCCCGCGGTGCGATCGATTCTTGAATCGCTTGAATTCGGCGTGGAAGAGCCATCGCCGGGGCGGTTTCTGGTCAAAGTTCCGAGCTGGCGCGCCACCAAAGACATCTCCATCAAAGACGACTTGCTGGAAGAAGTCGGCCGCATGGTGGGCTATGAATCCATCACGCCACGGGCGCCGCTGATCGAATCCGTGGTGCCGCCGGAGAGCCCTTCACGCTTGTATCTGCGCGGCGTGAGAAATATGGCCGCAGCACAGGGATTCACCGAAGTCTATAACTATTCGTTCGTCACCGAAGAGATGGCGCGCGCTTTCGACATGGCTGTCGAGGAGCATGTGGGCGTCACCAATCCCATTGCGTCCGACCAAACGCTGCTCAGGGCGAGTTTGCTGCCCGCCATCCGCAAAAACATTCTGGACAACAGCCGTCACTTCCAGTCTTTCCGCTTGTTTGAAATTGGACGCGAGATCCACCTGCGGGGTCGCGAGCTTCCCGAAGAAGTTCCTCATTTCGTCGCGGCGATGTATGCGCGGGAAGGCGATGGCAGCGCGTCGCTGTTCGAATTGAAACGCCTGGCCGAATGCTTGATGGAGGGTTGCGAGGCGCGCCTGGCGCCCGCGCGCCCATTCGAACATCCCGAGCGCGCCGCAGTCATCGCGTGGCGGGGCGAAGACGTCGGCCGTCTGTTTGAGCTGCATCCGTCGCTCGGAATCGACGGCCGCGCCGCGATCCTGGATCTGGACCTGGCGAAGATGGAGAAACTGGGCAAACAACAGGACCAGCGCTATCAGGCCCTGCGACGTTTTCCCGTGAGCGCCTTCGATCTGTCCGTGGTGGCTGGCCTGCGCGAGCCATCCGGTGAAATCGAGCGACAGCTGTCGGCCGCCGCAGGGCGCGATCTGGTGCAGATTGAATTCGTCCGCGCCTACACCGGCGCTCCGTTGCCTGAAGATCGCAAAAGCGTGTCGTACCGGCTGACGGTGGCTGCTCCGGACCGCACTTTATCGTCGGAAGAAGTGGCCGGCATTCGCAATCGCGTGATCGAAGCCATGCGCGCCGGAGGGTACGAGTTGCGCGTTTAGTGTACGTGCATCGGGTCGCCAAAGTAGCCGATAATCCGCTCGGCGCAGAGCCGGCAAGCCTCGAATTCTTCCGGATCGCGCCCTTCACAATGCAGCATCTGCTCATCGCGCACCGACATGCTGCGCCCACAAACCCAATCCTCGCCGTCGCGCGAGTGAATATGGTTGAAATCTGTCAAACGGGAACCCCTCTGGACCTGCAGCAAGTTCAAGCTTTGGATACTTTGTCAGAATATCAGATCGGTTGCGATGGCAATCCGGAACTTGATAGACTTGAGCTTAACCCCAAGGAGCGACGATTATGGCGAAAGTATGTGAAGTGTGCGGACGCGGGCCGCAGTTCGGCAACCGGATCAGCCACGCGCACAACGTAACCAAGCGCCGTTGGAATCTGAATTTGCACTCCGTGCACGCGCTGGTGAAGGGCGCTGCCAAACGCATCCGTGTGTGCACGTCCTGCATCCGCAGCGGCAAAGTCCAAAAGGCCGGCAAAGTGAAGAAGCCAGTGGCCGCGTAAGAATTTTCCCGCCCAACTAAACACTAGCCGATGAAGTTCGTAACCTTTCAAGGCGCGAGCCGCGCCGAAGCGGGCGTTGTGCTCGGCGATCGCGTGGTTGGCCTCGCGGGCGTGGGCTTAGCCGATATGCTCGCGGTTCTGGCTAGCGGAGCGGCAGGCCGCGCTAAGATCGAGACCTTCGTCTCCAATCCACCGGCCGATTCCACTTTCCCGCTGGCTTCCGTCCGGCTTCTGGCGCCCGTTCCGCGGCCGCCCAAGCTGATCTGCGTCGGGCTGAATTATCGCGACCACGCCGCCGAAGCCCGCCAGGAAATTCCGAAGGTGCCTACCATCTTCGCGAAATTTTCGAACGTCGTGATCGGGCCCGGCGAGGCCATCGTGCTCCCCAAGATCTCGCGCAAGCCGGACTACGAGGCGGAGTTCATGTTCGTCATCGGTACCGGCGGCCGGCACATCGCCGCGCAAGACTGGCAGAGGCACGTCTTCGGATACACGATTTTCAACGATGTGAGCGCGCGCGATTTTCAATCCGCTACTTCTCAGTGGATGATAGGCAAAACCTTTGACACTTTCGGTCCCATGGGGCCGTATCTGGTGAGCGCCGATGAAATTCCGGATCCGCACGCGCTGGACATCAGCCTCAGCATTGGCGGCGAAGTGCTGCAGCATTCCAACACGCGCGAGCTGATCTTCAAGATCCCCGATCTGGTGGCGTATCTTTCCAGCGTGTTTACGCTGGAACCGGGCGACGTGGTAGCTACCGGAACGCCCGCCGGCGTGGGTTTTGCGCGCAGGCCGCCGCGCTATTTACAGGCCGGCGACGAAGTGGTCATCAGCATCGAAAGCATCGGCGAATTGCGCAACCCGGTGGTTGCGGAAAACTAAATCCACCCGCTACGACGGCGGATCGCGCTCAAACAATTGCTCCAGTTCGCGCACGGTGGGCGTGCCTTCCACTACCTGGTGCATATCGTGCGCGAACGCTCGCATGATCTCCAGCAGATCGAACTCGCGTCCCAGAACCGCGTACAACTCTACGCCCGCCAGCAATAGTGCGAGACGACCGTCGCCGCGTTCGGCAATCTCGCGCCTTACTTGCCGCAGTAGATCCAATGATTCGGGATTAGTTGGCCGCCAAGGCATGGCGCAACGAGTGGGAGACCCCTCCCACTCGAATGCACAGCGTTGCCGCTGGCTTAAGCCGAAATGCTCTTGCGAGATTCGCCAGATTGAATCTGGATCTGGCGCGGCCTCATCTGCTCGGACACCGGAATCTGGATGTCCAAAATGCCGTCTTGCAACCGGCAAGTGAGCTTGTCGACGTTCAGACCGTTCGGCAAGGTGACCGCCGCGTAGAACTTGCCATAGGCAAGCTGCGCATGCGCGTTGTTCTTGAAGGTCTCGGGCGCCTTCCGCTCGCCTTCCAGGATTAGTTGATTGTTCTGCACACTGACCTTGAGGTCCTGTTGTGCAACGCCTGGAAGAATAGCCCGCAGATTTAAGCTGGAGTCGCCCCATGCGGTCTCTAGGACGGGGCTGAACGTCCACTGGCTGCTGCCTTGCAGCGATCGCCCTGTTTCCGCGGGAAGCCCGTAGAAGTTTTCAAAGAGCTGATCGACGGAACGCCGGAAATGATCCAACGTCTGCCGAGCATCTCCGGCAAGGAAAGTACTTGTCATTGTTCACCTCTTGTCGATGCTTGACTGGGGAAGGTCCAGTTGCGCCTTCCCAACCGAATTCTACACCTCGTTCGAGCTGGCGAATGTAAGAATTGTGGATGTAACAGTGAACCGCGCCGTCACTTCCGTGACAAGTTTAAAAACCGTTCGTCGATCTCCACTTGATAGCCGCTGGCCAGACGATTGCTCTCGTTCGCCATGCCGACCACCGCCATAACTTCGGACAGCATCGCATCCGTCATGCCGGCCTTGCGCGCCGCGGCGGTGTGAGATGCGATGCAATAGCCGCACTGGTTAGTCGCGCTCACCGCCACGTAAATCATTTCCTTGGTCAGCGCATCCAAGGCGCCGGGAGCCATGATTTCCTTGACGCTTTCCCAGGTCCGCTTCAGGGTCGCATGATCGTGCGCCAGCGCTTTCCAAAAATTGTTGATCCAGTCCGTCTTGCGCGTGCGCATGATGTCGTCGTAGACCGCGCGAACTTCCGGGCTCGCGTCGGCGTATTCGATCAATCCTAGAGTCGCCATTCGTCTCCTTTAACATTCATCGTATCGGTTCGCGCAATAATGGAAGTACCCCTTCATGATCCAAGAAACGATTCTGGAAGGTCTCACCTTCGACGATTTACTTCTCCAGCCGGCTCGCAGCGATGTGCTGCCGGCGGAAACCGACACGCGCACTTGCCTTACCCGGCACATCGCAATCAACATCCCCATTGTCAGCTCCGCCATGGATACGGTCACCGAATCCCACCTGGCAATAGCTTTGGCGCAACAGGGCGGCATCGGAATTATTCACCGCAACATGTCCCTGGAGCGCCAGGCCGAAGAAGTGGACCGCGTGAAGCGCAGTGAGAGCGGCATGATTGTGGACCCTATCACCATCGAGCCCGAGCTCAAGATTTTCGACGCGCTGGCTTTGATGAAGCGCTACCGCATTTCCGGCGTGCCGGTGACCAAGAACGGCCGGCTGGTGGGAATCCTGACCAATCGCGACTTGCGATTCGAGACGCGCCACGATCTTCCGATCTCCGACGTGATGACCAAGGAAAATCTGATCACGGTTCCAGTGGGCACCACGCTCGAAGAAGCCGAGAAGATTCTGCACCATCACCGCGTGGAGAAACTTCTGGTGGTGGACGATCAGTACGCGCTCAAGGGTCTCATCACCGTGAAGGACATTCAGAAGAAGCTGAAGTATCCGAACGCGGCGAAGGACCAACAAGGGCGATTGCGCGTGGGCGCGGCCGTGGGTTCCGGCGCCGACTTCCTGGAGCGCGCCCAGGAGCTGGTTGCCAGAAAAGTAGACGTACTGGTTGTGGATTCGGCGCACGGCCACAGCGTGCGAGTGATGGAAGCGGTGCGCGTCATCAAGCACGAGTTCCCCGAGGTGGACCTGATCGCGGGCAACGTGGCGACGTTTGAAGGCGCGCGGGATTTGATCAACTTGGGCGCCGATGGGATCAAGGTTGGCATTGGGCCGGGCTCCATCTGCACCACGCGCGTGGTGAGCGGCGCGGGAGTGCCACAGATTACGGCGATCGCCGAATGCTCGCGCGCTACGCGTGGATCGGGCGTGCCTTTGATCTCCGATGGCGGTATCAAATATTCGGGCGACATCAGCAAGGCCATCGGTGCCGGCGCGGATGCGGTGATGATCGGCAGCTTGCTGGCCGGCACCGAGGAAAGCCCGGGCGAAACGATTCTTTATCAGGGCCGGACCTTCAAGAGTTATCGCGGCATGGGTTCCATGGGCGCGATGACCGCCGGGTCTGACCGCTATCCGCAGGACACCAGCGGCAAATTAGTGCCGGAAGGCATTGAGGGCCGGGTTCCCTATAAAGGGCCGTTGTCGGAATTGGTGTATCAGCTGGTGGGCGGTTTGAAGGCCGGCATGGGCTACTGCGGCTGTGGCAACATTCGCGATCTGCAAGAGAACGCCAGGTTCCTGCGCGTCACGTCCGCGGCGCTGCGGGAAGGCCACGTACACGACGTGATCATCACCAAGGAAGCGCCCAATTACCGCCTAGAATAGCCAACCAATAAGCCCAATGCCACCTAGTTTCTGGTGTCGTGGCGCACGCACTCCTGCGTGCCGCGTTCACACTCATGTGAACGCTAGCCTCCGGTTTCTCTCAGGAGAGGATGGTTTCTTGAATTTTCTGCGCTGATAATTCGCAGACTCGCGCAGCCACTTCTTCTACTTCTCGCGTACTGAGATGGGAATAGAGCGGCAAGCTCAGCACAGTCTTCGCGCAAGCTTCCGCCACCGGAAAATCACCCGCCTGATAGCGCGGATCGGAGTAAGCCGGCATCAGGTGAATCGGGAGCGGATAGTGAACCGCTGTCTGGATGCCCGCCGCCTCCAGGCTTTTTTGCAATCCGTCGCGATCCGCCGCGCGAATGGTGTAGAGACAATACACGTGGCGCGCATCCGGCATGGCATGTGGTTTGATTATCCCGGAGCCTTCCAGCCAACCATCGTATTCCGCCGCCCGAGCGCGCCGCGCTTCAATCCATGCCTCCAGACGGCGCAGTTTCACGCGCAGGATCGCAGCTTGAATAGACGGCAGCCGGTAGTTGAACCCCTTCAAGCGTGGACGGTAGCGCTGCTCTTCGCCCCAACTGCGCAGCAGCGCCGCCGTTCGCGCGTATTCGGGATTGTTGGTGGTCAGCATACCGCCTTCGCCGGCCGCGCCCAGGTTCTTGGTGGGATAGAAGCTGAAGCATCCGATATCGCCCATGCTGCCCGCCCGCCGTCCGCGGTATTCGGCGCCATGGGCCTGCGCGGCGTCCTCAATCACGATGAGGTTGTGGCGTCGCGCGATCTCAAGAATCGGGTCCATGTCCGCGCACTGTCCATAGAGATGCACCAGCAAAATGGCGCGCGTTTTGCCGGTGATGGCGGCCTCGATCTTGGCAGGATCGATGTTGAATGTCGCTGGATCGATATCGACGTAAACCGGTGTCGCTCCCACGTATCCAATTGTGGCAACGGTGGCGTAGAACGTGAACGGAACCGTGATCACTTCGTCGCCCGGCTGAATGCCCGCGGCAAGTAAGGCCAAATGGAGCGCGCTGGTTCCCGAATTGACGGCCACGCCGTGACGGGCGCCGCAATAATTGGCGAATTCTTCTTCGAGCGCGGCGTTCTCCGTGCCGCCCACGAACTGGCCGCTCTCCAGCACCCGCGCTACCGCTCGGTCAATTTCGGTTTTTAGTTCGTGATATTCGGCGGGAAGATCAAGGAAGCGGATCATGCCAGAAACTGTTCAAACTTGCGAGCAACTACTTCCCAAGAATAACATGCAGCGATTGTTTCCCATGCCGTTGCGGCCATACGTCCGCGCTCTTCGGCGTCATCGAGCAACGCCAGGCACGCCCGCGCGAAATGGGGCGGTGAATCGGCGATGGCGATGTTTTCGCCGTCGCGAATATCCAGCCCTTCGGCGCCGATTGAGGTGGAAACAACCGGGATCCTGGCCGCCATGGCTTCGTAGATTTTGAGGCGCGTGCCGCCCCCGATGCGCAGCGGAACGATGGACACCGCCGATTCCCACAGATAGGGGCGCACGTCGCCGACCGTGCCAGTGACATGAATATTCAGGTCAGTCTGCGCTAGCCCGCGGACTTGCGCCGTGGGGCAGCGGCCAACTACCGCCAGCGAACAATTTGGGCGGCGCCGGCGAATCAGCGGAAGGACGCTCCGGACGAACCAGTGGAGACCATCGATATTCGGACGCCAGTCCATCGCGCCCAGAAATACCAGCTCCTGTTTAGGCGCAGCGACGCCGGGCGGAGCGAAATATTCTATGTCCACGCCGGTGGGAATGGAGCACACGCCAGTGGCGCCGTATAGTGCGTGCATTGTTTCGGCATCGGCGCCGGAGACCGCGATGATTTTCTTCGCGGCGCGGCAAACCTCCGCTTCATAGAGCAGCATACGTTCATATTGCCCGCGAGAATACGCGCGATGCCAGGGCGTGGACGCATATTCGGCATGCCGCTTCCAGATCGTCGATTCTACGTTGTGCTGGAACAGCACCGCATTTCCAAGCTGGGGAACATTAGCCGCCGACGCGAGAAAATCGCAGACGATTGCGTCGAATTTCTCCCCGCGCGTGAGCTGCTCCACCAGCCGCAATAGGGCCAACGAACGGTAACGCAGCATGGGCAGAGGCATGCTGGTCCAGGGGCCCGCGGCCAGCTCCGCCCAGTAGCGCGGTCCGCTTTTTCGCGGTACCGGATGCGATACGGCATAAGCTTTCGTGCAATATTCTGACGTGCGCTGCAAGCCGAAACCCGGTTGCGGCAAATCGAGAGCGGCGAAGTGGATTTCGTGCCGCTGGCGCAGCCGCTTCAGAGTTTCCAGCGTGCGGATCTGGCCGCCGCCCCTGGCCGGATGCAGAAAGTCCGATTTCACCCACAGGATCTTCATGCGCGCGCCGCAAGCGGCGTCCACGCTTGTTCTCGCCGGCCGGTGAGAAACAGGTCGCCCCAAAGCTGGAGGTTCAGCAGCCGCCAGATGCGGTCGGTGGCGTCTTCGCGGCCCGAGCGATGCCGCTCAATGAGCGCGTTCACCTGACCAAGGTCGAGATGGGCCGCCAGTAGTCCGTCAGGCGAGCGCAAGCGATCATATAACGGTGCAGCGCGCGGGTCTCGCAGCCATTGGGCAAGAGGCGTCGGGAAGCCTCTCTTCTTGCGATGTACGATACTGTGCGGGAGCAGATCGCTCACGGCGGCTTTCAGAATATGCTTTTGTGCGCGGCCGTGGATCTTGAGCCGGTCGGGAATTCGCGCGGCGAACTCCACCAGCGGGTGATCCAGAAAGGGCACGCGGCTCTCGATGGAAGCGGCCATGCTCATCTGGTCCTGCTTCATGAGCAGTTCGACTAGATAAGTTTTTTGATCGGCATACAACGTGCGCGCCAGCGGAGAAGCGGCCGGGCGCGCGTTCCAATAGGACATATATTTTTCGCAGGGGATGCCCGCATCGAACGCGCAATAGAAATTCTGGAGGAACAACGATTCAAAACCAAGCTCGCGCCCGAGCACGGTGTGGCGCAGCTTGCGCCGTAGTCCTGCGCCTAGCAGGGGGGACACAGCAATCCATTCACGGATTCCGCGCCGAACCCGATCGGGAACACGGGCGTAGTGCTCCGCCCAGCGTTGGTTCACATCCAACCAATGGTAGCGCTGGTAGCCGGCGAACAATTCGTCGCTGCCTTCACCGGTCAGCACCACTTTCACATGTTGCGCGGCTAGCTGGGAGACAAAATAGAGCGGCACGCTGGAGGGCCAGGCCAATGGCTCGTCTTCGTGCCAGATCAGCTGGGGCAACGCGCCGAAAAAGTCGTCCCGGCTGACCACCACCTCGCGATGCTCCGCGCCCAGGGCTGTCGCCACCCGCCGCGCATAGCTCAATTCGCTGAATTCGGCTTCCGCATAACCCACCGCAAAGGTCTGGACTGGACGCGCAGTCGCTCGTTGTGTCAGCGCCGCGATGGCGCTTGAATCCAAGCCGCCGCTCAGGAAGACGCCGAGCGGGACGTCGCTCATCAAATGGTGTTGTACCGACTCTTCCAGCCTTCGGCGAGTCTCCGCGATCCAGCCCTGGTCATCGAGATCCAGAGGATCTGCGCCCGCCCCCGAAATATCCCAGTAGCGCTCGCACTTCAGCGCCGGCCGCGAGCTGCCCATCTCCAGCAGCAGATGATGTCCCGGCATCAGCTTGCGAACGTTCCGGAACAGCGTGTGATCGCCAGAGGCATAGCCGAACGCCAGGATGTCCGGTAGCTGATCTTCGTCCAACGCCGCCGAAATGGCCGGATGCTCCAGCAGGGCCTTGATCTCCGATGCGAATGCGAACAGGCGCCCGTCCCAGTAATAGTAGAAGGGCTTAATGCCCAGCCGGTCCCGCGCGCAGAAAAGCCGCTGCCGCTGGGCGTCCCAGATGGCGAAGGCAAACATTCCCCGCAACAGAGACAGACAATCCGCGCCGTACTCTTCGTATGCGTGGAGGATGGTCTCGGTGTCAGAATGCGATTGGTAGCGATGCCCGGCCCGTTCCAGCGCCGGCCGCAGCGCCGCGTGGTTGTAGATCTCGCCGTTGAATGTGATCCACAGCGCGCCGGTTTCGTTGCTCATCGGTTGATGGCCGCCCTCGATATCGACGATGCTCAACCGCCGCTGGCCCAGATGCGCCCAGGAATCGTGATAGAAACCAAAATCGTCGGGGCCGCGATGGCGAATCGCATCGGACATGCGCCCCAGTATCCCAACGGCGCCATCGGCGGGCGCTATAGTGACAAACCCGGCAATCCCACACACGACTAGGAGTGCGGAATGGCGCGCCTGGCTCTCAATTTGGATAATTCGCGGGCGAAATCAGATAAAATAGGTATCGGAGGAATGGGTGAGTGGTTGAAACCGGCGGTCTTGAAAACCGTTGACGGGGAAACTCGTCCGGGGGTTCGAATCCCTCTTCCTCCGCCACAATATGAGAGGCCGCTTCTGGGCCAGGGAAGTGGGTTCCGCATGCTCCACCCCTTCGGCCCTTGCCAGACAACCGAGCCGTGCAGCTCGTAAATTGATCTACTAAACTAAAGGCATGGAGAAGACGGTCCAAGCAGTTTACGCGAATGGAGTTCTCCATCCCTTGGAACCCCTCCCGCTCGCAGAACGGCAGCAGGTGACTGTCACCATTGACGATAGCATCGATTTGTCCTCGAATTCGCTGTTGGTTTCTCCTGCTGAATGGTCGTACGCCGCGCATGATGACATCTGCCTGGAGGAAGTCAGACACTCGCTAGCGAATATCCATGGCTCTCTTTCGGAGGCTTTCCTTGAAGAGCGCCGAGAGCGCTGATTGGCCAGATATTTTCTCGATACCAGCGCTGTAGCCAAGCTCTATCGTAGTGAGCTCGGCAGTGCGTTCATCGATCGGATTTTCTCAGAGCCGGCGTCCCAACACCTGATCTCCCGCCTCACTATTGTAGAAATGGAATCCGTTCTTGCCCTGAAGGTCCGAACTGGAGAAATCGATCAGCAAGCCGTGCTGGACCATTTTCGCAGTGCTCGACAATTGCTCATCAAGCACGGCGCTACTGAAGCCCTTCGTTCGCTCGATGCGCTGCAACTGTCGATTGCTATCGAGCTCAGGCGAGCGGGACTTGTAGCAGTATTCGTCGCAGCCGATCAAAAACTTTGCCGAGTGGCCGCGCTCGAAGGGTTCGCTGTGACGAATCCCGAGCACCCGGCCTCAATCGTGATTTGAGATCCACTGAAAACGGCCAATGAAGAAAAGATCAGTCAGTCGATTCACAAAGCCCACAGTGAAGAAAAGCGGCGCCGCCGAAGGTTGGCACGGGGGAGCGGACGCCGAAATCAATCTATATGCCCGGTCGCTTCAGAAGGCGGCTTTGTCGCTCGCTCGAGCTTTGGAGTCGCAGCCGGGTACTCGAACACCTTGGGATGTGTGCCCGATCATCTGGCTCTACCGGCAGGCCCTTGAACTCCAATTGAAAGCCTTGGTGGGCGAAGGTAGCAATTTTCTGAAGTCAAAAACGGACCCGATTTCTTTGTATCGCAGTCACTCGCTACGCTGGTTGGCGCAAGTCGTGTGTCAGGTGATCAAAACAGTCGGGTGGGAGAGTGATTTTGCCTGCGAAGGAGTGTCCAACTTGACCGAGTTTAATTCTCTTGTCAACGAGGTTGAGTCCTTGGAGCCCGTTTCGCGTGCGGTGCACTTCGCCAACGCTAGTGGCTACGGATCGGTCACGCAGACATTCCAGAAAATCGACGCGCTGGAGTTCGCGAGGAAATTGGATGCGCTGCTTGAACTGTTGGAAGTTACCGCAGATGCATTGGCGGCGACATGGGAACAACGGGCAGAGGTGGCAGTCGACGGTGACCTCGGCGGCGGAAACAATTTCGGCCCGACGATTCACTGATGGTGCGGCAGGGCTACGGAAATCGCGAGCAAACTCGGGAAGCTCTTAAGGAATCGCCACCGATCGAATCGATTCCGAGGTCGTATCGCCGTCCTTGCCAGTCACCTCCAGGCGGATACTCACGTCACTTGTCTTTGGCGTGTAGGCGACGTATCCATCGCGAAGCTGGCTTTGATCGAACGGAACACTCTCGGTGATTCCGTCGTCCGTGATTTTCATTGTGCCTCGATCGGATGCCTGGATCACCGCTGATTCCCGGTTCCAGCGAATCTCCAATTGGTGCGAATGTGTGGTGACGGTGAGCCCCAGGCCCGCTGCCGCCACAGCTTCGGTTGGCGGGGGCGCCGCAGCGACTGTCCGGCTGGAATTCGTCGCCATTTGAAGCGCTCCGATGCCAATCGCCACCAACGCGGCAGTAGGCAACAGTCGCAGCCATCGGATTCCCTCTTGCGGAGCAGAAAATTTCGCCGGCGGCTGGGGAGCGGACACCAGCGCAACGTTTATGTCCGCGAGTGGATCCGGGTATCTCCAACCAGGATGCCCGCTCGCCAACTGCGCTGCGTCCAACGGGAATCCAAAGCCGAAATCGCGCGGCTGTACGCCACCGTCTTGCCAATAAAATAGAGCAGCCTCGCTCGCGTTGCCGCGTGGAGAGGTCCGAATCAGCATCCCAACGCTTCCGGTCTCGCAAAATAAGCGGCTGAATGTCTGAAGGTCGCGCTCGCTCATGTTCAACCTGCCTTCCGGCTGGGCTCGAACGAAACCCACGGCGCGCTGTCCTTTCCCCAACTCAACCGATTCTAAGTCCTCGCCGACGTCTTTGCCGGGAGCGATCAGTTTAAAATCCTCAATCACGGTGGTGCGGAACGGGGTCTCGACGGTCCGGCCTATCAAAATTCCCCGCATCATTCCACGCATCCCCGCCGCTTCGCCTCCGGCCAGCGAAATCTGCGCATTCAGCTCCGCGACCATTTTGAGACGCAGATGAATGGCGAACCCGTCTGACGCGCGCCAAACATAGTAGGTGCTGGGATCGTATCCACGGTGAGTCCCCTGCTGACTGCTCATGGTGATGTTCCTCTGATCGATGATGTGCCCATAGGGCCGGTCCTCGAATCGCCGCTTGGTACTGGTATGGCTCAGTACCATTCCGAGCCGCAAGCGATACACTGGTTCCGATGGAACCCAAGGATTTAGGCGTATCCCGCAGGGGCGTCCTCACTGGCGGCGTGGCGCTGGCCGCGCAAAGCGGCACCTTGCTCGCACAAACCCAGCTCGCACAAACCCAGCTCGCCCAATCCAAGCCGGCCGCGCCGGGACGCAAATTTCGCGGATGGGTCTCGCGTGGAACCGGCCCCGGACGCACCACCCTCCAGGAATTGACGCTGCGCCCCATCAGCGGACGGCAAATCACGGTTCGCACCGAGGCAACGAACCTTTGTTACTCCAACTCGAGCGACGTGCTGGGGCTTCCGATGCCGGGTTTTACGCCGCCACCCAAAGACGCTCCGCCACGTCAGGCGTCGCCTGCATTCCTCGCAATGTCACGAATGGCGTTGATTCAAGGGCATGGCGGCGTGGGAATTGTGGAAGCAGTTGGTCCCGAGGTGCGCCGCGTGCAAGTGGGCGATCGGGTGTGCGTCTCCGGCACGCCGCAGTGCGGCGCCTGCTATCAATGCCTGCGTGGACGCGCGGACATGTGCCAGTTCCTCGGCCGTCAGGGCCCTAGCGATCTGGTGCCCATCGCCGACATGCGCGACGGCACGCCCGTTTATGCGAACTCGCACATCGGCGGACTTGCCGAGCTGATGGTTACCTTCGAAGAATGGGTAGTGCCGGTCTTCACGAAAGCATCAGCCGCCGATCTCGGCATGGTCTGCAGTTGCGTCAGCGTTGCGGGCCTGGGTTGCACCGCGTCGCAAGTTTTGGCTGCGATTCAGACAGGTTCCATCGTGGCCGTGGTGGGATGCGGTCCCCTTGGATTGAGCGCCGTCCAGGGCGCGCGCATTGCCGGCGCTTCGACAATCATTGCTATTGACCCGATTCGCGTTCGCCGAGAAGTCGCCCTGAAAGTGGGCGCCACTCACGTGCTGGATCCCAACGTGGATGGCGACAAGCTGGTGGAGAACGTGCGCGCTCTCTCGAATGGCCCGAATAACCGTCTGTGGGCGGGTGGCCGCGATTCCGGCGGCCTGCTGGGCGGCGCCGGCGCGGACTTCGTCGTCGAAGCCGTGGGCGCGGATCGCGCGAAACCGAAACTGGAAGCCGGCCCCGATCCCACCGGCATTCTTCCCATTCAACAGGCCTACATGATGTGCGCCCCGGGCGGCCACATCGTTACCACCAGTCTTCCCACGGGCAACGTTACGTTACCGGCCGTGGTCTTCACCATCGGCGGCCGCACCCATCACGCAGGCCAGTATGGCGGCGCCAATCCGATGCGCGACATCCCTCGATTCGTGGAGCTTCTCGACAAACATCAATTCGATGCGAAGTCGCTGGCCACAACTATCGTACCGATCGAAGGCATGTTGGATGCGTATCAGCAGGTGATCGACCGCACCACCGTAACAGCCATCATGACCGCGTAATGGCGCCTCATATCCGCCGTGGCGCTTCCGGCGACGCGGAGTTCCTCGCAGGAATCATGTTTTCCGCCTCGCGCGCCCACCTGAAGCGCGGCTTGTGGGATCTCATCATCGGTGCCGACGAGGCTGGCTGCCTGGATTACCTGAGGCGTCTGGCTCTGGCCCAGCCTCGGTCGCTTTATCATTGCGAGAACTTTCTGATCGCCGAAGTTGAGGGCCAGCGCGCGGCGGCCCTGTGCGGTTTTGAGACGCGGAACGCGTGGGAAATCGTGGGCGACGCGATGGCCAACGTCCAGCGCGATCTTGGATGGACCGCAGCGGATGTGGCGGCATCCTATCAACGCGTGGCTCCCATTTGGACCAGCTGCATGCCCCCCGACGCTGGAGCCGATTTTGCCATCGAGAGCGTGGCCACGCTGCCGCAGTACCGGCGGCGCGGGCTCATCGGCGCGCTCATGCGTGAAGCGCTCCAGGATGCGAGTGAGCTCGGATGCAAGCTGGCCCAGATCACCACCTATATCGGGAACGATGCAGCGCGCTTGGCCTATGAAAAGTCGGGCTTCAAAGTGCTGGACCTTAAACGCTGCACCGAGGCGGAGAAAATCCTGGGCGTACCGGGTTTCCTACGCCTGACGCGCCCGCTGAGAATTGACTGAACGTTTTTCCACACGGCACATCGTTGTAACCGAACCTTAAGCAAATTGAAACATTTCGGGATTATAGTGGGCAAGCTGAAGGAGAACTATGGCCGCTGCAGCACCCGCAGTACATCAGAAAATGTCGAGAAACCCCGGAAAGATTGGCATGGCCGTCTTCGGAGTGGCTCTCGTTGTTGGTCTCATTTACACGATTATCAGCCTTGCTCGCGACTTGCAGGTAGAGCGCGGTACCTCGGCCTATCCGTACATCCTGCTGGGCGTCGCGCTGTTCGTCGCGCTCGCTTTTGAGTTCGTGAACGGCTTTCACGACACGGCCAACGCGGTGGCAACGGTCATCTATACCCACACCATGGAGCCCCACTTGGCGGTGGCGTGGTCCGGCTTTTGCAACTTCGTTGGTGTCTTGACTTCCACCGGACTAGTCGCATTCACCATCATCACCTTGCTGCCCGTGGAATTGATCCTGCAAGTAGGCAGCGGCTCCGGGTTTGCGATGGTTTTTGCCCTGTTAATCGCCGCCATCCTTTGGAATGTCGGCACCTGGTACTTCGGGCTGCCAGCCTCCAGCTCTCACACCATGGTCGGCTCCATTATGGGCGTCGGCATCGCGAATCAGCTGATGAACCCCAGGCAAGGCACCAGCGGTGTCGATTGGGGCCAAGCGGCGCAAGTCGGCAAATCCCTGCTGCTCTCGCCTCTGGTGGGGTTCGCCATCGCATGGTTGCTGCTATTAATCTGCAAGGCAGTTATCAAAGACAAAAGGCTGTATGAAGCACCGGTAGGTACTGAGCCCCCACCCTTCTGGATTCGGCTGCTGCTGTTCGGAACCTGCTCGGGCGTAAGCTTCTTCCACGGTTCTAATGACGGACAGAAGGGCATGGGACTCATCATGCTGATCCTGATCGGTACGGTGCCCACTACCTATGCTCTGAATCGCGCCGTCACGCAGACCCAAACCCAGGACTTCCTGGCCGTGTCGCAACAAACCGTCCAGGTGCTCAATAAGTACGTCGACTCATCGGCGGTGGTGGCCAACCCGCCGGACGATTTAACCGCCTTTATCCGTACCAAAGACTTCAACGCGAACACCATGCTAGCCCTGCGCTCGGTGGTCAGCGACATCGGCAACGAGACGTCGCTCTACAAGGAACTCAAGAACGTCCCGCCCGATATGACTCGCAACTTCCGCAACGACATGTACGTTGTCAGCGAGGCTATCCGATTGATCCAGAAGTCCGGCAAACCGGCATTCACCGCTGACGAGCAGAGTATTCTCACCAATTACAAGAAGCACATCGATCTGGCCACAAAGTTCATTCCGCTGTAGGTGAAGGTC
>Ga0209006_10002185_pt1 | contig 17823 bp, 20 predicted proteins | sample JacPin_JW_Ref_O2_FD_188567 | JGI IMG/M metagenome (GOLD analysis project Ga0209006, IMG submission 188567) | Forest soil microbial communities from Algoma, Ontario, Canada - Jack Pine, Ontario site 1_JW_Ref_O2 (SPAdes) (version 2) | ecosystem: Environmental > Terrestrial > Soil > Boreal... | reverse complement strand
TTTCGGCGCCCGCGCCGCACACCGCCACCAATCACGACTCACGAGTCGCCCGATTTCTATTCGGTACAAATAAAGCCCACAAAATCATCATTCTCGCGATAGCTCCGATGAAAACAAAGGACAAACAATTTTCTATTCGATACAAATCTGCCCTCTGCGATTTTGGCGCAGAGCACGAATCACGATTCACAAGTCACTAATCGCGGTGCACGCGGTACTGCGCGGATTTACTTCGCGGGCGCCGCAGATCCAAATGCATGCGACTGAAACTCAAACGAAGCCGGCAGGTGCTCTGCGAAATACTCCCAGTCATGACCGCCGGGATACAGGTGAAATTCATGGGGAATGCCGCGCGCCGTCAGCAGCTGGTCGAATTGCGCGTTGCCTTTATTGAAGCCAAAATCATCCTCGGTGCCGCAATCGAGATAGATCGCGAGGCCCGCAGGCCGCGGCCCATCCTTCACAATCGTAAACGGACTTTCGCGTTCCCAGAATGCCGCGTCCACCCGCGAACCGAAAGCCTTGCCCAGCACCTCCGCCACCGCCGCGGCCTGATCGCTGGACACTTTGATGTTCGGCAGCGTCTCAATCAGCGCGGGGCTGTGCGCGCTCACCGCCACGAACAAATCGGGGTAACGCAACGCAAACCGCAGCGCCCCATACCCTCCCATCGAAACGCCGGTGATGCCGCGCGACTTCCGTTCCGCGCGCACCCGGTAGTGGCTCTCGATATACGGCAGAAATTCGCGGATGAAAAAATCCTCATAGCGCACCTTGCCATCGCGCGAATTAATGTAGAAGGTCCGCCCGCCGTCCGGCGCAACAATCAGAAATTCGCCAATCCGTTTCTGATCGCGCAAATCCTGAATCATGTTCATGCCGCCGGAATTGAGCAGCAGCTGCTCATTCCCGCCCAGCCCGTGCAAGAAATAGACCGCGGGATAGGAGTTGGCCTTATCGGCGTCGTAGTCGGCAGGAAGAATCACGCAATACGGAACAGCATGCCCCAGAATCTTGCTCGGCGCCGAACGGCACTCCGCCCTTCCCGGCGCGGCACCAGCTGGCGCAACAAAAATCGCAACGCCCACAATCAGCGCAGCCACCAAACCCAGCGCCCGCCAGCTGCCCTTACTCATACCGCAGTGCCTCGACGGGATTCAAACGCGCCGCCCGCGATGCCGGATACATCCCCGCCGCCAAACTCACGAAAAATGAAACCCCAATCGCCAGCGCCACCATCCACCAGTGGATCGACGATATATCAATGGGCGGCAGCTCCTGCCGCTTCAAGTACGCGTTCGTTCCGATCGTCAGCGCACGTCCGATCAGCCATCCCATCGCCACGCCCAGCACTCCTCCCAGCAATCCCATCGCGCCCGCTTCCACAAAAAACAAACGCCGCACGTCGCGATCCGCTGCCCCCAGCGCCTTCAGAATTCCAATCTCGCGCCGCCGTTCCAGAATCGCCATCACCAGCGTATTCACGATGCCCAACGACGCCACCGTCAGCGCCAAACTTCCAAAAATCAGCAGCAGCGAATCAAACACCGTGAAAAACAACATCATATTCTTCGTCGCATCGAGAATCGAAAACGTCCCGAAGCCCATGCCCTTGATCGTGTCCTCAACGGTCTGCACCGCTTTCGGCGAACTCACGCGCACCGTCAAAGTTTCGTACGTCGGCTTTCCCGTATTTCCGCGCAACATTTCGCGCATGTCCGTCGGCTGCGCGATGCGTAAATTCTGCGCGATCTGCAAAGGAATCAGCAAACGCCCGCGCCCGAATCCGCCAAATCCCGTAGCTGGCTCCGTCTCCACCACGCCAATAATTCGCAATTTCAATTCCCGCGGCACCAAAGAGAATCCGCCAGACGCTGGCGCATCATCTGCCGCAGAATGTTTCGCCACCGGCGTCACATCGTCCGGAGGCAACGCTTGCTTCTCCGCATAACGCAGCACCAATTCCTTGCCGATCAGCGAATCCGTCTGCTTCGAAAGGTCCCGCGCGAATTCGATCTGCACAATCGCCTCATTCGCTTCCGGCCCGGAGAAAAACGATCCCTTCATCTCATCGAAAGCCCCATCGGCACGCGCCGATGCCGGAATCCCCGCGACAGTAGTCATGTACGGCTTGCCCTCGAACTGCACTTCCGTCGGGAAACGTACTTCCGGGTACACTTCCACCACATTCTTGATCTGCGCCAACTGCTGCCGCGCATCGTCGTCCAACTTTCGCGGCGGCTGCGTCGAAGACCTTTCGGCCAGCGGACGCGAAGGTCCACCGAACGCGCGCATATTCGACTGCGTCGTCACGAACACCGCGTCGAACAATCCCGACCGCGACAGTCGTGTGCTGGCCAGTTCTTGCAATCCCACTCCCAACGACAGCATCGCCACCAGCGACGCCACCCCCACCGCGATTCCCAGTGTCGTCAACGAATTCCGCAGCACCGCTTCCCGCAGATTGCGCGCCGCCAGTTCCGTCAGGTCACGCAATTTCATCGCTGGCTCCCTCGGTCACCAATTTTCCGTCGCGCATCGTAATAATTCGGTGCGCATAACGCGCCGCGCGCACTTTGTCATGCGTCACCATCACAACGGTCATCTGCAAATTGCGATTTATTTCTTGTAAAAGATGCATGATCGCGTCGCCCGTCACGCTATCCAGATTTCCCGTAGGCTCGTCCGCGAGCAGAATCGTCGGCCGGTTCACCAGCGCCCGCGCCAGCGCCGCCCGCTGCTGCTCGCCTCCGGAAAGCTCACTAGGCCGATGCGAGAGCCGCGCTGCCAAACTCACGCGCTCCACCGCCTCGCGCACACGCGCCGGCCGCGCCGCGCGATCCACCTCCGCCAGACGCAAAGGCAGCTCAACGTTTTCTTCCAGCGTCATCCGCGGCAACAGATTGAAAGCCTGAAACACCATCCCCACCGTATGGCTGCGATGATGCGCCAGCTCCTGCGAACTCATCTCTGCCAGATTCTGTTCGTGCGCGTAGATTGCGCCGGAGGTCGGCCGGTCGAGGCCAGCTAGCAGATTGAGGAGCGTGGATTTGCCCGAGCCGGAGCTGCCCAGCAGCGCCACAAACTCGCCGGTTTTTACTGCGATCGAAACATCGTCCACCGCGTGCACCAACGCTTCGCCCATCGCATATTGGCGCGACACCCGCTCGGTGCGCACAGCAAACCCATTGGAATTCCCAGTCATGTCACCCACACTATTATTACGCACAGTTGCCGCCGTTCGTTACAAACGAAGATCAGAGCAATCGGCCAACCTGAAGATCATTCGATGCGCGCCGCTACAAATTCAAATCCGAATACTTAGATGCAGCCGTAACCCGCGCGTGATTGTAAAGTTTCTGCGGTGTCTTGCCGCGAGGATTTGCCCAGCGCCCCGGAATCGCGACGCCACACTTTGGGCAATGTCCATCTTTCAGCCGATTCTGCTGCACATCGTGCCACGAACGCTTCACAAGCAAAGTCTGGCACGAGGGACAGGAAGTGTGCGCCCCGTCGCTGTAAATGTTGCCCTCGTACACGTAATGCAGGCCCGCGTCCAACGCGATACGCCGCGCGGCGTGCAATGTCTGCGGCGGCGTCTTCGGTTTATCCTGCAATTTGAAGTCGGGATGAAACGCCGTGAAGTGCAGCGGAACGTCCGGCCCCAGGTTCTGCAAAATCCATCCGCATAGCTCGCGCGTTTCTTCGGCAGCGTCATTCAAAGTAGGAATCATCAGGTTGGTAATCTCAAACCACACGTTCGTTTCATTCTTCAGCCACAGCAACGCATCCAGCACCGGCTGCAGATGCGTCAGTGTAATCTTTCCGTAGAATTTCTCGGTGAACGCCTTCAGGTCAATGTTGGCCGCGTCAATGTGATCGTAAATATCGTGAAACGCGTCGTAGGTGATGTATCCGTTCGAGACCATCACTGTGTTCAGTCCCGCCTCCTTCGCCGCGTGGCAAATATCAATCACATACTCGCCCCAAATCGTCGGCTCGTTGTAAGTGAACGCGATCGAATCGCAGCGATTGCGAATCGCGAGGAGCACTACGTCTTCCGGCGGCACGTAGGACGAGCCCACCTGGTCCGCGCGCGATTTTGAAATGTCCCAATTCTGGCAGAAGAAGCAGCCCATGTTGCAGCCCGCCGTGCCCATGGAAAATACGCGCGTGCCCGGAAGAAAATGGTTCAGCGGTTTCTTCTCGATGGGATCAACCTGCATCGCCGCAGGATGCGCGTACCCCAAGCTGTAAAGTTTCCCGCCCTCGTTCGCACGTATGTAGCAAAACCCCGCCTGACCCTCGCCAATATGGCAATGCCGCGGACAAAGATAGCAATGCACCTTGCCGCCCGGCTCCGTCTCCCACCAGCGCGCCTCATGCAATTCAGCCGATTTTTGCAATATTTTCAGATCCTGCATGGCATGCACACCGCAGATTCGATTATACGCCTGAATCACAGTGCACGATTTTGCGGCACGATAACGACGCCGCTGTTGCCAGCCCGTCATGCCGCGTTATATCGTGACATTATGGTATCTTGCGCAGCCCCTCAGCCGTCGCGAGCCGCCCGCTGACATGAAAATCATTCGACCCATCGCGTGTTCGATCGCCGCAGCCTGCCTGCTGCTCGCTCCCGTCGCACACGCGCAGTCCGAAAGCCTCACCGGAAAAATGCACGAGTACAAGGACGACGTCTCTCTCTCCAACGGCCAAATCCGCGCTGGCGACGTCTGCGTCAACTTCATCCCAGTGATGCAATCGCTTGGTTTCTTCAACGGACTCGAAAGAATCGACACGGCGCAAGGCTCAGAATTTCGCAGGAATTCACAACCGGTGGATTATTTTCCGGATTACCTGACCATTGAAATCAATATCCGCATCGAGGTGTGCGACGCCAACATTTACACTCCGGCGAAGACTCCGGACATCATCAAAGGAATGCAATTTCGCGTGCAGTGGAAACGCGGCCTGTATCTGCGCCCCGCGGCCAACGTCACGATCGAGCGCAAGCCGCTGCAAATGGAAGAAGGCGACAACCGCATGCTCTACGTGATTAAACTTCGCGACCACAGCGTCCCGCTAAGCGACCACCTGATTCTTTCCGTAATTTCCGCCAACGGCAAAATCATGTCGCGCATGTCCGCGCGGCTATAAGCGCTTCTCCGGCCTTACGATTTCTGTTCACGCCGCCGGTCCGCGACCCACTCAAGAAACCGTTCCATGCGCGCGCGTTCGCGCCACATCAAGCTAAAAAAGTTGGCCGCATCGACCCCGGCTGCGTCCTTGCCAAAGAAAGTCTCCAGCCTCCACTGCAAATACGGCGACGCCCACGGTCGCAGCCGATAGCCCTTTGCAATAATCCAGTAGTAGCGAAGAGCGTTCAACATGGCAGGACGGGTGCTAGAATTGCTGCGTGAATAGCCAGGCTCCTCAAAGCGCGGAAGACCATTATTACGCGGGGATTGATTTCTTCGGCGAAGGAAAACTCCCGGAAGCAATCGCGGAATACACGCGCGCCCTGGAACTCGATCCCAAATTTAGCGACGCGCTGCATGGCCTGGCGCAAGCCTATCACGCCCAGCAGGATTTTGACCGCACCATTGAAACCGCCCGCCGCATCCTCGCGCTCGACCCCGACGACATTCTCGCATGGACCACCATCTCCCGCGCCTATCAACGCAAGGGCATGGTTCCCGAAGCCGAAGAAGCCGGAAACAAAGCGCGAATCCTCGGCTGGAAGCAGCAGTTGAAGGAACAAAAGGCCAACACAGGAAAAGTCTAGGCCCGCACGCGCAGTCAGAAAATAATTGTCACGCGCCGCGGTTCGCACCCCCAGCTCGACCGGCGCGCTTCACCGCCTCGGCAATCAACTCTCCATTGCCCTTCGCCTGGCTGCCTTCCGGCAGAGTAAGCGCATCTTCGAGACCGATCCGGGTGGCGTAGCCGCGTTTTGCCGCCACTTCAATAAAATCCCACGCGGTGCGATTTAATCCATGCAAAATGATTGGCAATGCGATCCCGGCGCGCTGCAGCAGCGCCTCAATCTTCCCGACAACCTCGAGCGCCGCATCCATTTCCTGTTGCTCTGGTTCCAGCAGTACCCAGCGGCAACGCGCCGCAAGGCCGCTCTCCAGAAATTTCTCGGTCGCGAGGACGCTGCCCATCCCGGCTTCGACGCCCATGCCTTTCGCGAGCAGTAATTCCGCCAGCGCTACGCCGCCTTCTTCGTTGAAGTTCACCGAGGCGAAGTCCGGAAAAGTTCCCCACGCCGCCACTTTTTCATGACGTTTGCGCGCATCTCGCACCATCCACAAACCAGTGCTCACGCCAAAAGGGATCCCAGGAATTGCCGCGCGCACAGCCGCCACCGCCCGCGCCACGTCGTCCGCGTCCACACTTTCGCGCCCATCAGCGGCACGCACATGAAAATGCGCTGCGCCGGCACCTGCTGCTACCGATTCCTTCGCGGCAGTAGCCATTTCCTGCGGCGAACAAGGCACGTGAGGATGCTCCGCGCGCGTCCTCCCGCCATTCAGCGAAACCTCAATCAACATGTAAACCCCACTCCGAGTGCGGCGGCTTGTGAATCGCGCCGCGGCGCGATTCATCCTGAGATCCGGCAGCGACGGGCATTCGACCGGAGGGCGGTTCGCGAACCGCCGCTACAAACCAGTGCCGGATCGAAGGGCTGCCGCCTTTTCTCACCCTAGACTGGTCTCGCGCTGACACCACAACAATACAAAAATAGAAACGGCCGAGCAACATGCACTCGGCCAATACAAAAATTCCCCCTACAAAAGATCGCCACAACCACGGGTGCAGTCGTAGGGGCGGGTCTTAGACCCGCCCCTACAGCCACGATCACTCATACTGATTCGGCTGCCACGTTACGAAACGCCAACTACAGCGCCGTGCACACCGACTTAACTTCCGTGTAATGCTCGAGCACCTCGTGCCCCATCTCACGGCCCCAACCAGACTGCTTGTAGCCGCCAAACGGAAGCGACGCGTCGAACACGTTGTAGCAATTGATCCAAACCGTGCCCGCCTTGATCTTGGACGCCACGCTATGCGCTTTTTTCACATCGCGCGTCCAGATTCCGGCCGCCAGCCCGTAGATCGTGTCGTTGGCAGTCGCCACGATTTCTTTCGGATCGCTGAACGGAATCGCGGTAACTACCGGTCCGAAAATTTCTTCCTGCACCACTTTCATCTTCGGGTTAGTGTTCACCAGCACGGTCGGCTTCACGAAATAGCCTGTGGTCCCTTCGCGTGAACCGCCGGTCACAGCCTTAGCGCCTTCCTTCGCACCGCTCTCCAAATAGCCGCACACGCGATTGAGCTGCTCTTCGGAAACGAGCGGGCCCAGATCGCTATCCGGATCAAATCCCGGACGCACGCGGATCTTCGAAGCGTTCTCCGCCACGCCTTCCACCACCTTGTCGAAAGCCTTCTTTTCGATATACAGGCGCGACCCAGCACAGCAGCACTGCCCCTGATTGAAGAAGATGGCGCTAGCCGCTCCGGGAATCGCAGCGTCCAAGTCGGCGTCGTCGAAAATAATGTTCGGCGATTTACCGCCCAGCTCGAGCGAAACCTTCTTCAAGTTCCCCGCCGCCGCTTTCAAAATCAGCTTGCCAACTTCGGTGGAACCCGTGAAGGCGATCTTATCCACGTCCGGATGCGCAGCCAAAGCCGCTCCGGCGGTCTCGCCGTAGCCAGGAACGATATTCACGACGCCGTCCGGAATCCCCGCTTCCTGGATCAATTCGCCCAGGCGCAGCGCCGTCAAAGGCGTCTGTTCCGCTGGCTTCAACACGATGGTGCAACCGGTTGCTAGCGCCGGTCCCAATTTCCACGCCGCCATAAGCAGCGGGAAATTCCACGGAATGATCTGTCCCACCACGCCCACCGGCTCGCGCAACGTGTACGCGTGGAACATTCCCTGTTTCCAACCGGACATCGGGACGGTGTTGCCTTCAATCTTCGTGGCCCAGCCCGCGTAGTAACGGAAATGATCGATCGAAAGCGGCAGATCGGCGATGCGCGCAATCTTCAGCGGCTTGCCGTTATCCAGTGATTCCAGTTGCGCAAATTCTTCCAGATGTTTTTCCAGCAGGTCACCCAATCGCCAGATCATGCGGCCGCGTTCTGAGGGTGAAATCTTCGACCACGGCCCCGTCTCAAACGCCGCGCGCGCCGCCTGCACCGCGCGATCGATATCTTCCTTATCGCCCTCGGCGACGTTCGACAAAACTTCGCCAGTGGCTGGATTGTAAGTCTTGAACGTCTTGCCGGAAGCCGCGTCAACCCACTTGCCGTTGATCAGCATCTTGCGCGTCTTGGTCACATACCCGGTTACGTTTTCAGTTGGTTTCACAGCTACGGATGCAGTTGCCATATCGTGTTCCTCCTTCAGTCTTCGATGATTTTCTGGAAATTCAAAATTTTGGTGTCGCGCTGCTCAACGTAAATATTCGGTAACGCTCGAGGTTAGCTGCGTTATTTCCCCAATCCGCGTGCTGCGAAAATCGGAGACAAAAATACCCGTCGTCCTTGCACCTGGCTGGAAGCTACGCGAAGTAATCAAGGTTTTCTGGACCATACCAGTCACCCTGCGGGGCTATCACCGCGTATCATAGTCGCCCGCCCGGCCCCGTTGCAATAGGCCACGCAAATGCCCCGCATCATTTTTTTCGATTGCGCCGACTCGCACGCCGATACTCGGTAGAGGCGCTGCCTGCAGCTCCCCAGCTTGGTATGTCTTCAAGACGGGCTGCTATGCTGCGTTCCTCACCCACACGCGCTGCGTCGCGGGCTTGCCCAAATGTATCCGCGCAGCATGGCCCGCAACGGACAACACCATTGTCTCGTCGTATTCGCGCTGATGGACGCGCACTTTCGTTCCAGGATGCAACCCGAGGTCGGTTAAGAACTCGAGGAACTTCGGATCTTTCTCGTACACGCGCAAAACCTCGTACGTCTTGCCGACTGAGACGTCCGATAACCGCACCGCGCCAAATTTGCGCCGCAACTTGGCCATCCCGCCAAGCAGCGGCACGCCATGCGGGCAGCGGCTGTCTCGCCCGAAGCGCTTCAGCAGGAGTTCTGCGACCTCGGGCGAAATTCCGTGCTCCAGGCGTTCGGCTTCTTCGTGGGCGCGCGCCCATTCCAGGCCGATGACGTCGGTTAGGAGCTTTTCCGCGAGGCGGTGACGCAGCACCAGATGGCCCGCGATTTCCTGCCCCTTCGCCGAAAGCTCAATGTGCCCATCGCGACGCACGCGCAAATATCCGCCGCGCGTCATGCGCTTCAGCGCCGCCGTCACGGCTGGAGGAGTGACGCCCAAATCTTCAGCCAGCCGCGCGCTGATCGGCGCCTGCTCTTCCTGCACCAATTCCCAGATCGCCTTTAGATAATCTTCCTGGGAAACGCTGGTAGTTTCGCGCCGCATTCTTACCTGCTCTAATCCTCTGCGACTGTTAACCCGCGCTCGCCATTTGCGTGCGCAAACGCGTCGCTAACACCTCTACGCGCGCTGTGATGTCATCGCAAATTGTGCGATGCAGCGTGATATCTTCGCCAAATGGGTCTTTCACCGGCCACTCCTCCACATCATGCTCCGGGAACAGCGCCTTCCCGTGGATCCCGGACATATTGATCACCACGTCCGGTTTCCGCAGCTTGTGATTGTGCAGGCCCTTCGAGAATTGGCCATCGAATGAAATTCCGCGCTCGCGCAAAACCGCTTGAGTTGTGGCGTCAATGAACCCGAGCGGCGAAACTCCCGCGCTTTCCGCCAAAATAATATCCGCATACGAATGCCGGGCGATCGCTTCAGCCATCTGGCTACGCACGCAATTCCCCACGCAAACAAAAAGCACTTTCACCAGGGCGTTCATATCCGCCACAGAGTCTCACAATTTCGCCGCATTCGCGACGCCCGCTCCATTTTTCGCCATGCGGACAAAATATTCGTGCACGGCGGTGTCGTCGCTTAGCTCCGGATGAAATGTGGCCGCCAAAATCTTTCCCTGCCGCACCAGGACTGGGTGCCCGGCATCTTCCGCCAGAATTTCGACGCCGGCGCCCACGGATTCGATAATCGGGGCGCGAATGAAGACCATCTCCAGCGGCTGCGCGCGCAGCTTCGTTTGGCCCATGTGTACGTCGCTCGCGAGCTGGCGGCCGTAGCCGTTCCTGAGCACCGAGGCGTCCAGCAATCCTAGCGACGCTTGCGCCGGGCCGTGGACTTCTTTCGCGAGCAAGATCGTTCCGGCGCACGTCCCGAAAAACGCGCCGTCGGCCGCGGCGAATTTCTTCAGCGCGTCGAACAGGCCCTCTTCGGTCATTACTTTCAGATGCGTCGTGCTCTCGCCGCCCGGGAGAATCACGCCAGCAAGCCCTGCCAAATCTTCCGGCGTGCGCACGAAATTGTATTCGACGCCCAGGCGATCCAGCACCTTGGCATGCGCTTCGTAATCGCCCTGTATCGCAACAATTCCGATATTCACTGGTTTCCTGAAGCTCCGAAAATCTACAATCGAATCGTTTTTCTTCCGAGCTCTTGGACCGCGCGAAAGATCGACCGATTCTCCTCACCGCAGAACCCAAAGCGAACACAGATCTCTTCGGAGAGCGACGCTTCTGACACGCGGCTCCGTTCGAGCCGGGAATTAAGGAAAAGATCGAATGTGCCGTCGGCCAATTTCACTAGTTCGAGAACGGTGCCGGCATTCTTACTTGAGTCCCTACGAGTCCGACTCATTCGCTCGACTCTGCTCACCGACTCACCAACCGCGCGTCTGAAGCAGATCCTTCTCGTCCATCTGGCGGATGTCGAGGCCCTTCATTGCGTCGCCCAGCTCTTCGGACGCTTCCAGCACGACGTTCGGGTCCTTGTAATGCGTGGTGGCCTTCACAATCGCGCGAGCACGCACTGCTGGATCGCTCGACTTGAAGATGCCTGACCCGACAAACACCGCCTCCGCGCCCAACTGCATCACCAGTGCCGCGTCTGCCGGAGTGGCAATGCCGCCCGCGGAAAAATTCGGCACAGGCAGTTTGCCGTGTTTCGCCACCCAAGCCACCAGCTCGAAAGGCGAGCCGAGTTCCTTCGACTCGTGCACCAATTCTTCCTCACCGAGCAGCGTGAGCCGTTTCATCTGGCTCACAATCGTGCGCATGTGCCGCACTGCTTCCACAATGTTACCGGACCCCGCTTCGCCCTTGGTGCGCACCATTGCCGCGCCTTCGGCAATCCGGCGCAGCGCTTCGCCTAAATTGCGCGCGCCGCAAACGAACGGCACTTTATACCCGTGTTTCCACACGTGATGCTCTTCATCGGCCGGCGTGAGCACTTCGCTCTCATCGATGTAATCCACTTCCAGCGCTTCCAGCACCTGCGCTTCCGCGAAGTGCCCGATGCGCACCTTGGCCATCACCGGAATCGAAACTGTATCCATAATTTCGCGAATGATTCGCGGCGCCGCCATGCGCGCCACTCCGCCTTCCTTGCGTATGTCCGAAGGGACGCGCTCCAACGCCATCACGGCGCACGCGCCCGCATCTTCGGCGATCTTGGCTTGCTCGGCGTTGGTCACGTCCATAATCACGCCGCCCTTCAACATTTCCGCCAGGCCCACTTTCACGCGCCACAAATTATTGTTCATCAGTTCCATCGAGTTTCTCCCTCGGTCTCGCTTGCGAATTTCACTTCTGGAGCGGCTTCCCTGCAAATTCACCCGGCGCGTCTTCTTGCGGCGCTCGCTTCGGCTTAATAATTACAAACCGCCCCTTGCCGCGCGCCAACACCTTACCCGAAACATCGCGTATCTCGCCGACGATAAACAAATTCCTGCCGGCCATTTCCACTTCATGCCCTTCGACGACCAAATCCGCGTCCACCGGCACCGGCTTTAAATATTCGATGGTCAGTTCCGCCGTCACCGCGTGCACTCCGCGGAAGCGGCACACCTTACCCATCACTTCATCCAGCACAGTCGCTATGATACCGCCATGAATGAACCCAGCCCCACCCTGATATTCCGCACCCAGCTGAAAATTCCCGCGAATGCGCTGCGCCGCATCATCCTGCTCAAATGTAAGCAGCATCCCCCGCTCATTCGCGCCGCCGCAGCCAAAACAAAGATTCGTCGGATTAGGGTTCAGCAGCACGATTTCCTTAGACCAACGCCACGCGCGAATGCAATTCACTGCGCGCGCCGCGCTGCCGTTTGCGAAACTCCGTTTTTACCACTTCGCCCAAAATCTCAATCCCCCGTGCGATCCGCTTCTCGTCGAGACTCGCAAATCCCAACCGCAAAGTATTCGGCTGCGGATTCTGATGATAGAAGTACCGCCCCGGCACGTACATCACGCCACGCTCGCGCGCGTGAATGAGTAGTTCGCCCGCATCAAACCCTGCCGGCAGGCTCAGCCACACGGACATGCCGCCTTCGGGCCGCGTCCACGTACTGTCCGCCGGCATGAATTTCCCGAGCGCCGATTCCATTGCGTCCAGTCGGCTGCGATACACCTTCTTCATCTTCAATAGATGCCGCGCCAAGTGTCCGCGACGAATAAATTCGGCCAAAGTGGCCTGCGCGAGTTGGTCCGTGTGCAGGTCAGTGGCCTGCTTCACCAGGCGCAAGCGCTCGATCACGCTTTCCGGACCGATGCACCAGCCTACGCGCAAACCCGGAAACGCAATTTTCGAAACGCTGTCGATCTGAATCACGCTGCCAGTGCGGTCGATCGAGCGCAACGAAGGCGTCGCCGCGCCGCGCAGCCGCAGGCGTCCGTAAATATAATCCTCAATCACCGGTACCTGATAGCGCGCGGCCATTTCCAGCAGGCGCCGCCGCTCGGCCATCGGCAGCGCTGTACCGGTGGGATTGTGAAAGTCGGGCGTCGCGAAAATAAATTTGACGCGATTCTGCATCAGCAGGGATTCCAGCGCGTCAATATTCAGGCCCAGTCGCCCGCCGGGCCCGTCATCGGTTTCCACCGCGACCGCCAAAGTGCGAATCCGCGCCGTGCCAAAAGTGGCGAGCGCACCGGGATACGCTGGATTCTCCAGCGCCACCGCATCACCGGGACGCAGAAACGCCTTGCAGACCAGGTCGATGGCCTGCTGGCATCCGCCGGTAATCAATAATTGCTCGCCGCGGACGCTCAGCCCTTCGTCGCGAAAAAAATCAATCAGCGCACTTTTTAGCGGCTCGTATCCATCGGATGATCCAATCTGCAGCACTTTGCGCCCGTCGCTGCGCAGAACCGCATTGCAGCAACTGCGAAATTCCTCGAGCGGAAAATATTCTTCCGGCGGCCGCGCAGCCACGAACCCGATGGTGTCACTGGGGACCTCCGGCGTCAGCCGGCTCAACCCGTCTTCACCGCGCTCGTCCGCGAAAAGCGATTCCCAACGCACCGACCCGCCATTGCCATTCGAACGAGGGGGCGGCGTGAACTGCCTGGCCGGAACGCCACAGATATACGTCCCGCGGCCCACGTGGCCCTGAATTAGGCCTTCCGATTCTAGCTCCGCATAAGCATTGGCCACGGTGGTGCGATGAACGCCGAGTTGAGTTGCTAGCTCGCGGCTCGCAGGTATGCGGTCGCCGGTGCGCAGTTCCCCGGAATGGACTAATGCGCGCAGTTGATCGCGCAGCTGTACGTACAGGGGAATGTGGCTTTCAGACTGGAGATGTAGCGGCAGCATTGGCTCACTCCTATAGGCCAATATACGCTGCCAATTATAGCCGTAAAGAGCCAATTTGTCTCTGCGCGACAGGATCCGCGGTGAGTTGTATCACGGCGGTATTTTCGAAGCCAATAAGGAAATTCTGAATACAATGAGCACAACACTACGGCAAGGGGAGAACGCAACCGTGACAAAACGCAAAAGTAGTGGGGTAGATGAATACATAGCAAGATGTCCAAGAGAGGCACAAGGCGATTTGGCGAAGGTCAGAGCGGCCATACGGGCGGCTGCGCCTGGTGCCACTGAACGCACCGACTATTTCCGAATGCCCGGATATTCCAATCCAGGAGTTGTTTTTTATGACGGGATGTTTGCCTGGTTCAGCTTCAAGAAACCACACATACGCCTGCATGTACCCCCTGCAGTAATACAAGAACATCGGAAGGAACTTGCACGTTACGCTACAACGAAAGCCATTGTTAGCTTCCCAGTGGGTAAAGCAGTACCAACGATATTGGTGAAGAAACTGGTGAAAGCAAGTCTAAAAGCAATGAAGGATAAGTCGGTTTAAGGAAATCCGAGCTGAGCTGTTAACTGTCAACTCTGGCCCGTCAGCTCTGAATTCCCCCGCAACAAATACCTCTGAATTTTCCCTGTGGCGGTGCGCGGCAATTCCTTCACGAAGCGATACTCCTGCGGGCACTTAAACCCCGGCAGTCGCGTGCGCAACCAGCCATAAATCTCGCTGTCGAGGCCGCCTGCAGTGTTCGTTACGCTCTGGCGCAACACGATGTACGCGACCGGGCGCACCAGCCCGACCGCATCGGCGTTCCCTACTACCGCGCACTCCGCGATCGCGGCGTGGCCCAGCAGCGCATTCTCCACCTCGCCGGGCGAGACCCACATGCCCGAGACTTTCATCATGTCGTCCGCGCGGCCGCGATAATAAAAATATCCGTCCGCGTCGCGCGAAAATTTGTCGCCGGTATTCACCCAGCCGTCGCGCTTGGTCCGCGCAGTCAATTCCGGAATCCGCCAGTACTCCGCGAACGCGCTTTCGCCCTTAACCCACAGGTTCCCTGCCTCGTCCACTCCGGCTGGCTTGCCCGCATCATCCAGAATCCGCGCTTCGTATCCGGGGACCTCGCGGCCGCAGCTGCCCGCCCGCGCCTCGCCCGGTCGCGACGACAAAAATATATGCAGCATCTCGCTGGAGCCGATCCCATCCAGGATTTCAACTCCGAACCGCTTGCGAAATTGCTGAAATATTTCCGCCGGCAACGATTCCCCCGCCGAAACCGCCAGCCGCACCGAAGAAAAATCCAGCGGCAGGCCTTTTTCAGACTCGCGCAGCAACGAAGAGTAAAAAGTGGGCACGGAAAAAAATACCGTCGGCCGGTGCTCGGCAATTACCGCGGCAATCTCATCGGCGCGCGGCCGCTCCGGGTAGAGGATGGTGGAAGCGCCGAAATGCAGCGGAAAATACGTGCCGTTACCGAGGCCGTAGGCGAAAAAGAGCTTTGAAACCGAAAACAACCGGTCGTCCGCGCGCAGTCCCAGGACGCCCTCCGCGTAATTGCGCGCGGCAACACCCATGTCCCGGTGGCGGTGGACCACCGCCTTGGGCGCGCCGCCGCTGCCCGATGTGTACAAAAAGAATGCCGCATCGGTTGCAAGAGTCGGATGCGAAGCGGGCACTACATCGCGCACTGGAAGCCAGTCGTCCCATTCCGTGATCCGCCGTGCCACGCGCTCCGGCTTCTCGGTCCCCGCTGTGCTTTCGTACATGACGAGAAGATCCAGCGCCACGTCGCCCGCCGCGCCAGCACAGAACTCACCCAAGATCGGCGCGTGCACAATCGCAATCCGCGCTCCGCAATTTTCCAGCCAGTGTCGGTAATCCGCGGCGCGCGCCATGGGATTTACGGGCGCGGCAATCGCGCCAATCTTTGCGGCACCGAAAAACGCGCCCACCAGCTCCGCGGAATCCGGCAAAGCAATCAGCACTCGGTCGCCTGGCTGGCAATTCGCATCGCGCAAGGCCTGCGCCACACGATCCACCAATGTCTCCAGCTCGCCGTACGTCCGCGCCCGCCCAGTCCCGAGAATCGCCAATTTCTCCGGATGCTCGCGCGCCGGCCGCGAAACAAATTCATCTGCGATGTTGCAGTAAGCCGCCGGTGATGGTGATTTGGAAGGGCCAGAGGCGATAGGCGGGGAACCTTCTGTCATGCCCGGATTCTACTCTAGAAAAAGGACGCGGCAAGTCGTTAAGACGGTAGCTGCCGCAGCGAATAAAAAAAAGAAAAACCGCGCCACAGAGCAACCTGATAAATCCGGTGGGGAAAAAGGCAGTGACTAGTGGTTAGTGGCGAGAACCATCCCATGAATAATTTGCCACGGTCGAAAGGCGCGGCTTCAGGGGCTGAAGCCCCTCTTTTGCTGTGCTTTACGGCGGGGCTGAAGCCCCGCCCTTCCGCAGGAGGCCGCCATGAAATTGCTTCTAGGAACGGCTATTGGGATTATCGGGTTCAGAAGCAGGCTCTGAAAGCGCGAACTTCGGACTCGGTAATTCACGAAACGGCTTTTAACCGCTTGCCGCTTGGTGATCGTCACTGCCCTACTGCGTCGCGGACTTCTCGCCCAGCCTGCGCATCCGCTCCTGCAATTTTTTCCGCAGAGTCATCGGCGCATTCGGATTGAACGCCACCAAATACCACAAGGGCTGGGTGCGATCCTTGCTCAAACGCGACAAAGTCGCCGCATCGCTATTCGGATGCCGCGCAATATTCTCGCGAATCGCTGAATACGGATGATGCGACAAACGACCCAATGTCTTCGCCGAAACTTTCGGATGCTCGCTGATCAGCCGCAGCAAATAGAAATCTTCCTTGGGCGCCTGCCGCGAAAGCCCGTCCAAAGTTTCCGGCTTCACTTCCGCGCTGAGCACCACTCCCACCTTCTCATCCCAGCCGGGATTGATGCGATTCAGTTCCTGCGTCCGCGAGTGAATCAGTTGCTCGATCACGCGACGCTCCTGCTCCAGGCGCGCCGCCGGCAACGCGCTGCGCTCCACCGAATCCAGCACGCGCAGCAGGTGCTGCCGCTCGCCGAAAACGATCTGCGAAGTCCGCACCGCTTTGGTTTTCCCAGGATTGCGTACCAAGTCTGAACGTCTCATCGTTTGTTCACCCCGCGGATCTCAGGAGCCGGATTGATCCCCAGAAGCAGCTCCGCACAATTTCAAATTTTGCTGTCGTCGTTGGCAACGGGCCGATTAGCGTTCCAGGAAACAGGCTTGCGCAGCGCGAATCATCACCTTCGTTCCCCATAGTATAGCGTCGTTTGCAGCCCCAGCGAAAGCCGCCCCGATATGGAACAGCCACTCGAACAAACCACGCCATCCCCTGCAACTGCGGCACGCCCAACGCAACGGGCCAAATTATCTAATCTCATTCCAGCATAGTAAAGGATGCTGGCCAAACGTGTTCCGTAGCCCGCAACAGTTGGTTCTAGAACCACGGCTACAAGGGCAAAATCAACAGCAACGGAGCCGGCGGGGCGCCGGCGCTACCAACGACAACTGCAACCGCAATGGCGCAGGCAAGATTGCCGAGGTCACGATTGCGCGGATGGGTCAGGCGAAGCGGGACCGCCATCCGAATGTCCAGCGCCAACAGATCCATGTCGCCTTGTTGCCAATCCACCCATGACACGCTACCTTAAATTGTCGCCACTTTTAGGGAGCCCCCCATGCCCGCGTTCGACGAGCACAAAGACGAACTAGAGCATTACGAAACCATGATGGGCCCGCATCGCGGCCGCCTGGCCGTCTCGCTAGACCTTCTCACCAACGCCCTGGTACTCGTCGGCCAGCACGGCGTTTACTGCCACACCAACCGCGACCCCGACGTCCCCGTAATGGACATCCGCATCATCCAGGCAGAAATCGGCAAAGCCAAAGAACTGATTCAAAGCGTGATGGAAGCGATGCGCGCCGAGCGCGACAAGAAGGGCTAACTGTGAGGTTTCAACAGGTTGTCCATTCGAGCAAAACCGGAGAAGCTGATTGTGTTCAGCAGTCACCTTCGACCGGAGAGGCCCGAATGGAC
>Ga0209006_10002184_pt1 | contig 17828 bp, 13 predicted proteins | sample JacPin_JW_Ref_O2_FD_188567 | JGI IMG/M metagenome (GOLD analysis project Ga0209006, IMG submission 188567) | Forest soil microbial communities from Algoma, Ontario, Canada - Jack Pine, Ontario site 1_JW_Ref_O2 (SPAdes) (version 2) | ecosystem: Environmental > Terrestrial > Soil > Boreal... | reverse complement strand
ATCGCCGGGCGCACCAAACGAATTCGGCTGGGCTCGGCGGTGACGGTGCTTAGCTCGGACGATCCGATCCGGGTATTCCAGCGGTTTGCAACGCTGGACGCCGTGTCCAACGGACGGGCCGAGGTCATTCTCGGCCGCGGATCCTTTACCGAGTCATTTCCACTGTTCGGATTCAATCTGAGCGATTACGAAAAACTGTTCGAGGAAAAGCTCGATCTCTTTGCGGCACTGATCCGGCAGGAGCCGGTGACATGGCAAGGCACCACGCGGCCCCCGCTGATAAATCAGCGGGTGTTTCCGCCGATCGAAACCGGACATCTCACGACCTGGATCGGGGTCGGTGGCAGCCCGGAATCCGTCGTGCGCGCGGCCCGGTATGACATGCCGCTGATGCTCGCCATTATCGGCGGCGAGCCCAGCCGATTTGGGCCTTACGTCGACCTCTATCGCCGCGCCTACGAGCATCTCGGCAAGCCGGTGCGCCCCATCGGCGTTCACTCACCGGGATATATCGCCGAGAGCGATGAACAGGCGCGCGAAGAGCTTTGGCCGGACTATAAGCGGATGCGCGACCGGATCGGCGCCGAACGGGGCTGGCCGCCGATGCAACGCGCCGAATTCGATCGGGAGGCGGCCACAGGTTCGCTGTATGTCGGCTCACCGGAAACGGTCGCGCGCCGGATCGCATCGACCGCCAGGGTTCTCGGCATCTCACGCTTCGACATGAAATACAGCGCGGGTGCGCTCTCTCATGAAAAACTCATGCGCTGCATCAGCCTCTATGGCAGCAAAGTGATTCCGCTGGTGCGCGAACTTTTGACGGACGAAGCGAGCGCCACGCCGGAAGTAGAGACGTGACGGCCGAATTCATATGATCACCACGACTGTTCGTCATGCGCTCGAATCATTCGCCTCAGACTTCGCCAATCCACCGTCCGGCCCGCTCGAACAGCCCAATCGCGAATTGATGGAGATATTTGCCTGTCTCCATGGAAGCCTGGCCGGCGCAGGCGCGGGCATATGTTCCTTCATTGACGATACCGAGCTTGTAGCAAGCCAGCACCTTGTACCACGCGATCCCAGACACATCCCGCCCCGAATGCAGTGAATAATGTTCGACGAGATCATCGGCCGCCGGAAATCCGCTCCACGGCGTGACACCGACCGTCCCGGGGACCGGACCTGACGGATCGGGCCAGGTCGCCAGCACCCAACCAAGGTCAACGAGCGGATCTCCGATCGTGACCAACTCCCAGTCGACTATGGCAGCTAACTCTGGCGCATCGTAGCGGAACATGACATTGGCGAGATGATAGTCGCCGTGGATGATGCTCGGCTCAAACTGCAGCGGTCGCCGATCTTCCAGCCACTGCCCAACCTCGCGCAAACCGGGAAGATCCCCTCCGCCAGGCCAGCCCACAAATTTGCGGTAGCTTTCAAACTGCGACCGCCAGCGTTCGACCTGCCGGGCGAGAAAATTCTCTGGCCTCCCCAGTCCCGACAGGCCAACCTTCACGTGGTCTATCCGGCCCAGTGCCGCGATCCCCTCGATCAGGGCAAGCCCCATTCGCCGGCGAATGGCGGGGTCCGATGCATGCAGCGCCGGCAGTCCGACGGTTGCGTTGAAACCATCGACCGGCTCCATCAAATAAAAGGCGGCACCGAGCACGTCTTCCGACGAACACGCCGCGATCAGTTTCGGGTGTGGAACGCCGGTGTCAGACAGCGCCGCCAGAACGCGGGCTTCCCGCCGCATGGTGTCGTTGCTGTTGGCGCGCGGATGTTCCGGCGGCCGGCGCAGCACAAACCCGCGTTGGCCGCGACGGAACCGGAACAAAAGGTTCTGCGTACCGCCCTGCAGGCGCGTAATATCCTCGATCGGCCCCTGCCCGACTTGCTGATCATCCATCCAGCGGGTCAGAGCTGTGAAATCGACGACTTCGTGGACTACTTGCGCTGACATGCAAGGCTCGGCAACGGATCCGCAGGCGGAAAATGTCGATTCATCCTGAGCTTTCAAGTGACAATGAACGGTCTATCCACCACCGACATCGCATTACAGCTAGATCGATCGACCGGCTTGATCCCAATAGGGCTGACGGAGTTTGCGTTTGAAAATCTTGCCCGAATCCTCGCGCGGCAAATTAGATTCGAACTCTATCCGCCGCGGCATTTTATAGCTGGCGATCTTGCCGGTGAGGAAATTCAGAACGTCAGCCTCTGTCAATTCCGCGCCAGGCTGGGGCTGCACGACGGCACAGACCGACTCGCCGTATTCCTCATCGGGAATGCCGAATACGGCGCAGTCGGCGAGTTTCGGCATGACATAGAGTTGCGCCTCGATCTCGGCTGGATAGATGTTGACGCCGCCCGAGATGATCATGTCGTTGGCGCGATCGCACAGGAAAAGGAAATTGTCCTGGTCGAGATAGCCGATATCGCCCGGGGTGATCAGGCCGGATTTCTCTGCCGCGCGGCGTTTGGCATCATCGCCGTGATAGGTGAAGTCGCCGATACCCGGTATCCGCGCCGCTACATGCCCGATGGTGCCGCGCGGGACTTCGTGGCCCGCGGCGTCCAAGATGCGAACATCGGCGTCGGCGGTAACCCTGCCCACCGTTCCCGGATGGGCGAGCCATTCGGTGGCGGTGCAAAAGGTGACGTTCGCGATTTCGGTGGTCCCGTAATATTCGTTGATGATGGGACCCCACCACTCGATCATCGCGCGCTTGACATCCGGCGCGCACGGAGCTGCGGCGTGCGCCACGAAGCGCAGCGAAGATAGATCATATTTGCGGCGCACTTCGTCCGGAAGCTTCAGCAGTCGATTGAACATGATCGGCACCATGTTCAGATGAGTGATGCGTCGTTTTTCGATGAGCTGCAGCAAGCCTTCGGGATCGAAACGCGGGGTGACGACAATATTCGCCCCGGTCTTGAACGAGAAATTCGCGTGGGCATTGGGCGCCGAATGATACACCGGCCCAACCACGGCGGTGACGATTTCCAAGGGATTGTCGAGCAGCGCGGCGAAACCGTAGGATCGCGCCAGCATGGCAGCGAACGCGGCGGCCTGTTCCGGCGTCAGTTGACCACGCTCCACGCCTTTCGGGCGTCCGGTAGTCCCGGAAGTATAGATGATCGTGCTTGGAATATCCGCAGGAGGCGCGCCGCGCGGCACAAAACTTTCCCGCCACGTCTCCCAGTTGAGGACATCTTGCGGGATCTCCACGGCGTCCTTGCCAAGCCCGTAGGCCGTACGCACTTCCTCCGGCACCGGGACCGCAAGCACCGTTACGCCATCCGGTATCGCTTCCCACAGCCGCGCCAGAAGATCGGCATGGATCACAAGCGCCTTGGCGCCGGAATCGACCATCAGGTAGCGAAATTCGTCGAGCGTGTAGTGCCAGTTGACCGCAACCGGATAAGCACCGATCTGCCCGGCGCCCATGCCCGCTTCGAAAAAGGGGATATCATTGCGAAGGCAAAGCGCGACGCCGTCTCCGGCAGCAATGCCGATGCTCTGGAATCCGGCGGCCGCCTGCGAAATTCGACGATTGATGTCACCGGTATCGAACGTTCGATTCCCGATCCAGATCGTGGCCATAAACCTGCGCGCTCCTTAATTGCGGCGAAAGCCGTTTTCGTCGAAGGGTCCGGCGACATCAAAGCGCGTGGGCGACCGCTTCCGTGATGCGGTCGAAGCGTCGCTTGATGTGGGCTTCGGTTTCCTTGTGCGTGATGATGTAAAGGGCGTTGCGGCGGATGGCGTCCACCACCAGATCGCCGACCGGCCCTACCTGCAGCGTGCGGCCCTCCAGCGAACCGCTCTCCTTGTCCGCATACACCGTATGCGTCTCCGGACCTCCGAGTTCCGCCGGTCGGTTGCGATAACTCTCGTCGATGTTCGTCGTCACCCGCATCGGGCAGAGCACGGAAACGCCGATGCCGTCGTCACGCAGATCCTTGGACAGGCATTCAGCCAATGACACGACGGCAGCCTTGGAAACGCTATAGGGCCCGAGGCTGCGATTGCTGACGAGCCCGGCAAAGCTCGCCGTGAACAGCACATGACCGCCCTGCTTCTGCTCAATCATTCGGGGCACGAACGCTTCAACGCCATGGATTGGACCCCAGACGTTGACGTTCAGAATCCATTGCCAGTCGGCATGGGTATTGGATTGCGTTGGTCCGAAAACCGCAACGCCCGCATTGTTGAAAACGATGTGAACCGCTCCGAAACGGGACCATGCCTGGTCGGCTAGCCTTTCGACCGACGATTTGTCGGCCACGTCCGTCACGATGCCTATCGCTTCCGCACCATCCGCTTCAAGGCCGGCGACGGCTTTGCTCAGACGGGTTTGTTCGATGTCCGCGAGCACAAGCTTGACACCCTCGCGGGCAAGCGAGCGTGCCGTGGCAAGCCCGATGCCGCTCGCGCCGCCGGTGATGACGGCAGTGCGGCCTTTGAGTTCCCGCATTTTCCTCCCCCTTTCTTGATCTTTTTTAGTTACGCAGCTTCACGGCACGAAAGCATGCTTCGCGTCGAACGACAGGGCCGATATCAGGCGGCCGAGATAACCTTTTGTTCAATCTGTTCGGCATATTTGGCAATCGCCGCATCGCGCAAAGCCGGAATATATTGCGTCGGAAACAGCCCGTTGGTGCCGTGCCGCTCGCGCAGCAATTGTCGCGCCACCGTGACCTTGTGCACTTCCGTCGGGCCGTCGGCGAGCCCCATGTGAAAGCTCTCGATCACCTGTTCGGCGAACGGCATGTCGGGCGTGACACCGAGCGAGCCATGCAGGTGCAGCGCGCGGGCGGCGACATCATGGAATATCTTCGGCATCAATGCCTTTACGGCCGAGATGTCCTTCCGCACCGCGAGGTAGTCCTTGTACTTGTCGATCTTCCAGGCGGTACGCAGGACAAGCAGCCGGAACTGCTCGATCTCCATCCAGGAATCCGCTATCTTCTCCTGTACCATCTGCTTGTCGGCGAGCAGGGAGCCTTGCGTCTCCCGGCTCAGCACCCGCTCGCACATCAATTCGAACGATTTCTGCACCTGGCCGATGGTTCGCATCGCGTGATGAATCCGGCCGCCGCCAAGGCGGGTCTGGGCAACGACGAAGCCGCCGCCCCGGGGCCCGAGCAGATGATCCCGCGGTATTCTGACATTATTGTAGCGCATATAGGCGTGAGACGGTTCGCCATGGAAACCGACCGGCATGTTGCGGATGATCTCGACGCCTGCGGTCTCCGCCGGAACGATGAAAGTCGACAAGCGATTGTATTCGCCAGCCCCGGGATCGGTGACGGCCATCACGATAAAGAAGCTCGCTACATGGGCATGTGACGAGAACCACTTCTCGCCGTTCAGCACCCACTCGTCGCCGACGAGTTCGGCACGGGTGGTGAACACTTTGGGATCGGCGCCGCCCTGCGGTTCCGTCATCGAGAAGCAAGAGACGATCTGATTGTCGAGCAGAGGAACGAGATAGCGGGCCTTCTGCTCTTCCGTGCCATAGTGAGCGAGGATTTCGGCGTTGCCAGAATCCGGGGCCTGACAGCCAAACACCGTCGGAGCGAACCGCGAGCGCCCAAGGATCTCGTTGATCAATGCCAGCTTGACCTGGCCGTATCCGCGTCCGCCAAGTTCGGGACCGAGATGGCATGCCCAGAGGCCGCGTTTCTTGACCTCCGCCTGCAACGGGCGGACCAAGGCATTGCGCTTCGGATTCTTGACCTCATGGGGAAAGCCGAGGACGTGATCGAGCGGCTCGACCTCCTCCTTCACAAAAAGGTCGATCCAGTCCAATTCCTTCTGAAATTCCGGATCGGTTTCGAAATCCCATGACATGACGTTTCCCCATTTTTCATTGATCTAAAGCTCATGCAAAGGGGCCATTAAAGACCCGGCAGGTCCAATCGGAAATTTGTGCCGCTCCAATCCAATTTGATTATGGATGATGCTGAAATCCGCATCAGGGTCCATCGGCCATCATGTCGGCGCCCGAGCAACTGGGTTGGATTTTTCCGGTCAGGCTGCGTTCAACCGGCCGATCTCTTCATCTGAAAAACCGAATTCAGCCAGTATTTCGTCGGTATGTTCGCCAACGACTGATGGAGCGGACCTGACTTCGGGCTTGCTGCGGCTGAAACGAGGAGCCGGGCCCGGCTGAACGACGCCGTCGATCTCGCAGAAGACACCGCGGTCCTGCATATGAGGGTGGGCCGGAGCCTCATCCATGGTTAGGACCGGCGCAAAGCAGATGTCGCTGCCCTCCATTAATTTGCACCAATCGGCGCGCGTTCGAGTGCGGAAGGCATCCGTCAAGACGGTCCGGAGCCTGGGCCAATTGGATCTGTCCCGATTGCGCAGTTCCGGCGCGCGCAGATCGAGCTTCTCCAGCAGCAAATTGAAGAACCGCTCCTCGATGGAGCCGATCGAAATGTATTTCCCGTCGGCAGTCTCATAGACGTCGTACCAGGGCGCGCCGGAATCGAGAATGTTATCGGCTCGGTTCTCATTCCATATGCCCGCCGCTCTCAACCCGAAGATGGCCGCGCCGAGTGAAGCGGCGCCGTCCACCATGGCAGCGTCAACGACCTGGCCTTTACCGGATGATCTGGCCTCAAGAAGCGCGCAGACGACCCCAAAAGCGAGATACATCGCGCCGCCGCCAAAATCGCCAACGAGGTTGAGCGGCGGTGACGGCGGTCCGGATCTGCCGATCGCGTGCAGCATTCCGGTCAAGGAGATATAATTGATGTCATGGCCTGCGGCGCTGGCGACCGGTCCGGTTTGTCCCCATCCGGTGACGCGACCGTAGACCAGACGAGAATTGCAACGCAATAACTCATCGGGACTCAATCCAAGGCGCTCCATGACGCCGGGACGGAAACCTTCGATCAGCGCATCGCATTTGGTCGCGATGCGCTTGACCGCCACGATCCCTTCCGGCGTCTTGAGATCGAGCGCAATGGAGCGCCGCCCTCGGTTGAGCACATTGAATTGCCTGGGCATCTCGACACCAAGGTCAACGGCGGACTTCCGGTCGACGCGGATAACCTCCGCCCCCATATCGGAAAGCATCATTCCGCAGAACGGCCCGGGTCCGATGCCCGCCATTTCGATGATCCGCACGCCCGCTAAAGGTCCCATGGTGTCTCCGTGTCTCCCGTTTTCGTTGCTTTCGCGTTGCGAAAGATGAGCCCTAACCTCGAGCGCTCGGTGGCGGTGCGAGGCCGGATCCATGACATTCTCCGTCATCGTCGTCGGTAGCGGCTACCTTGGTCCAATACATTTTTATCGCAGCAACCATGCGATTTGATTATAGATAGCTCGGTCGATGCCCCCATCGAAACACGCAGAGATAGACCATGGACCTTGATGCAACCCCTTACCGCATCTTTGTCACCGTCGCCGACGAACTGTCGTTTACGCGCGCCTCCGCGCTGCTCAACGTATCGCAACCGGCATTGTCGGCGCGGATTCGCGAATTTGAACGCAGGCTGGGTTTCGCGTTGTTCTCCCGCACCAGCCGCCGCGTCGAACTCACGGTCGAAGGACGGCTGTTCCTCGCCAATGCGCGGCGCATGGTCATGGAGGCCTCATGGGCAAGCCGGGCCGCGCGGGAAATTCGCGACAACGACCTGCGCATTGGTGCACCGCTCTACACCATGCTGATCCCGCAGCGCCGCGAATTGATCGACCGTCTGCTGGTGGAACATCCGAATATTCACCTTCGAATCTTCGACAAGAGCCATTCCCGCAACTTTGCGGATTTGTCACGCAGGGAAATCGACCTTGCACTGCATGTCGAACCTTCCGACATCAGTACCGCCGAAATCGACGTCGCGTCCGAAGCCGACTGGCCGGACGGCCTGGAACGGCTCCACGTGGACGAGAAACAGATCGCACTGCAAATCCCCGCCGAACACCCGTGGTCGAGGATGGACGCGGTGCCGCTCGAGGCGCTGAAGGACCAGAAAATTGCCGTCATCAACCGTGCGCTTGGGGTTTCGCTATCGGTCGCACTGAGCCGACCTCTTCGTGAAGCCGGCGCCGAACTGATACGCCCTCCCGAAGGGCACCCCATGGCCGTCGAACATTATGGGAGGTTAGCCCGCATTCCCGCGGTCTCGTTAGGCTGGTTCGATGCTCCGGCGGATGCGCCACCCAAGGATGTCGTGATCCGTCAGATCAAAGGGCTTGATCTGAGTACGACGCTTTCGTTGATCCGCTCTCACGGCGAGCAGCGCCCCTCCGCGGCACTCGTCTGGGAGATGGCGAAAAAGCCACCAACCAAAAGAAAACCGGAGCGCCGCCGTCTTCAATCGGAACGAAAACGCTCTAGTGAATCGCCGCGTACATGATCTTGTCTTCGGTCGCGCTGGCGGCATCGAACTCGGCCACGATGCGGCCGAGGCGGGCGACCAGGATGCGGTCGGAAATGCTGAGCACTTCCGGCAGGTATGACGAGATCACCACGACCGCCTTGCCTTCTTCGGCGAGACGGCGGATCTGCGCATGGATTTCTGGAATGGTGCCGACGTCGACGCCGCGCGTCGGCTCGTCGAAGATCACGATCGACGGATCCTGTACCAGCGATTTCGCCACCACCACCTTCTGCTGATTGCCGCCGGAAAGCTCGACGATCTTGGCCTTGCGCTGCAGCGTGCTGATCTTCAACCGCTCGACCCACTGGCTGGCGAGCTTGTTGCGGGTCAGCTTCGACAGCAGGAAGCGCCAGCCGGTCTTGGTGGCGAGCTTACCGATATAGACATTGTCGTCCACCACCATGGTTTCGAAGAAGCCGTTCAGCTTGCGGTCCTCGGTGATGTAGGCGATGCCGGCATCGATCGCCTGTTTCGGCACCCGGTAACGTATCGGCTGGCCACGCAACTTGATGGTGCCGCCGTTGATCAGGTTCCGCTTCAGGGCGCCGAAAATAATCTTGGCGATCTCGGTGCGGCCGGAACCGATCAGGCCGGCAATTCCGACCACTTCACCGGCATAGACCGAGAACGACATGTTCTTCACCACCATGCCCATGGTGACGTTCTCGACCGTCAGCACCTTCTCGCCGCGGGTGAGCCGGGCGCTGCCGCCACGGGCGGCCTCAGCGGCGCGTGCATAATGCGTTTGCGTGATGTCGCGGCCGACCATGTGCCGCACCAGCTTCTCGCGCGTCATCTCCGACTTCTTTGCGGTTATCACCAGCTTACCGTCGCGCAGCACGGTGATGCGGTCGGAAATCTGCAAGCTTTCCTCGAGCGCGTGGGAGATGTAAATGATGGCAACGCCGCGGGCACGCAGGTCGCGAACAAGATTGAAGAAATGTACAATCTCTTCGGGGGTGAGGCTCGCGGTCGGCTCGTCGAAAATAATGATGCGGGCCTGGTGGTAGACCGCGCGGGCGATCTCCACCATCTGCCGCTTGGCGGTGCCGAGCAGCGCCACCGGCGTCGCAGGATCGATATGGAAATTCAGCGACTGCAAAAGTTGCTGCGCCTGGATATTCAGGGTGCGAAAACGAGTGAGCAACTTCTCCTTGCCGAGTTCGATGTTCTGTGCCGCGGTCATGGTCGGCACCAGGCTGGTTTCCTGATAGACCATGCAGATACCGGCGGCGAGGGCATCGCCGGGCTTGTCGAAATTGACGAGCTTGCCGTCGACGTAATACTCGCCGGAGGTCAGCTTGATGGCGCCGGCGATCGCCTTGCAGAGCGTCGACTTGCCGGCGCCATTCTCGCCGACCAGCCCGTGAACCTCGCCGGGATAGAGATCGAAATCGATGCCTTCGATGGCATGCACGCCGCCATAGATCTTGCTGCCGTTCACGACGCGAAGCACCGGCTCCTTGTCGATGGAAGCAACCCGCGCGACGGCCTCGGGTGCGGATATCACTTCGTTCATGCGCGACCTCCCGACCGGTCGAGCAGTACGCGGCCGCTCCCCTTGGAAACGATCACCAGACCCTGCGTGGTCTCGCAGGCGGCGGTAATGCCGTGATAGTTGCCGCCAACCCGGCTGTGCAGGCTCTGCACGACATCGCCATCCTCGTTGATACGCGCGACCAGACCGTAGGAACGCGGCGGGGCCCACGGCTTCTGGATGCCGAGCGCTCTGAGGCCACCCCATTGCATCGGCTCGTGACAATCCTCGCCGGATGTCAGTGAAGGTCCGACCCAATAGCGAGGTTCGATGGTTTCCATCATCTCCTCGCGGTAATCGTCTTCGCGGAGCAGGAACTCGACGAGATGCGTGCGCACGGCAAAGAAGCTGAGCCAGAAGCCGCTGGCCCCGGCCCTGGCGAGGCGCGCAGGGTAGCCCGGCAGATTGCCATTGACCGTCAACACTGGCCCAATCGCCTGGCCCTGCAAGGAAGCGCGGCTCAGGCAATGATTCCAGCTCTGCGTCAACCAAAGCGTCTTTTGGTCTTGCGCAATTGCCAGACCATAGGGATAGGCGAGATCGCGCAGCAAGACCGTCGGCCGCTCAAGCCCCGGCCCACAGCTGATCAGCCGCCCAAGATTGTTCTTCTGCATGAGATCGGCGCACCAATCCTCTGACAGATTCGCGCTGCTGCCGTTGCAGACGAAGATACTGCCATCGGGCGCTGCCGCGACGCTGGTCGGGCAGTTGAGCGGCTGATCACCAGCCTGATTGAGCCATGTTTGCTTGCCCGAACGATCGACGGCAGCGAGGCCACGGCCGGAAACGCAAACCAGAAGCCGGCCATCCGGATGAAATGCAAGCCCGCCGGCATTGGCTTCGAAGCTGGCAACGGTCGTGCGGTCGAGATAGCCCTCGCCGGACAGGCGCAATACCTGCTTGCCGCCGGAAACATAGAGTGCGCCGTCGGGCCCCTCGGCCACATCATCGGCACCGGGAATGGGCTCGCCAATCGGTTGGCAGGCATCCAGCCGATCGTTCGGACTGAGCGCGCCATCCATCGACGGGATCGCATGTTGCTCCCGTTTCGGGAACACGATCTGCTCCACGTCGCGCCAAAAATATGTAAAGAACCCCATGCTCTAGCCCTTGTCGCGCCGCTTGTTGCCCCAGTACGCCTCAAACCCTGACCATGTCGGATCGGCGTCCTTTAGCTTGATCCGGCCGACACGGTTGTTCTCCAGCCCGCCAAGATAGAGATAACCCTTGTGCTCGCGCATCGAGGTCAGGGTGGAATGATTGACGCCGGTCGGATCCCAATAGGATTCCAGCACCTCACCCGCATCGGTGAATTTAAGCACGCAGCCGTGGTTGAGGCCGGGAGCCAGCCACTCGTCGATCGGCACCTGCTTGGCCATCCGCAACCGGAATCCGGGCTTGCGCATCGCAAGATCGAACGCGGGCGAACGGATGCCGACCAACGCAACCCAATAATTGCCGTCGGACGCCCGGTTGATGTTGTCCACGAAACCCGGCAGGTGCTCGATCAGAAGTTCGAGCTCGCCTTTCCTCGGGCCCTCGACCCAGTAGCGGAACACCTGGCAGAGCGTGGTACTGGCGATCAGAACCGATTTGCCGTCGTGAGAGACGCAGATCCCGTTCGGAAAGTGAAAGTGATTGATCGCGGTCCAGGTCTTCTTGGTGACCGGGTCATACACCACCAGACGGCCATTGGGTCGCCCTTCGATGATGTCGAGCGTGTTGGTCGTCATCTCATAGCGGGTGGTGCAATCGCTGAACCAGATTTTGCCGTCTGGGCCAATATCGAGGTCGTCGGCCATGCGCAGGCGGCTGTCGTCGTTCAGCTTATACCAGGTGCGATCGGTCTCGTCGGTGACCTTGAAGACCTCGCCGTTCGGCTTGACGCCGTAAACGCCCATGCCTGCGACGGCGATGATCAGATTTTCGTCCTTGTCGAATTGCATTCCGAGTGGGCGGCCACCGATATGAGCGAAGATCTCGCGATGTTCGAAGTTCGGGCCGGAGAAGCGGATGATATTGCCGTCGCGGGTGCTGCCGTAAAGCCGGTCCTGCCGATCGAGGATGACGTCCTCCGGACCCTCGACCTGATCGAGTCCGATCGCTTCGGCATCGATCAGCCGATCATTCTGTGCGAAAGGCGTACCGCTGCCGCGCCGAAGCGATGGCGCGGATGCGAGCGCCAACTGGGCCGGATTGACGTAGATCTTCTGCACCGCTTTGCCGCGGTTCTTGGCCCATTTGACATCGATGCCGACCGCGACCAGCAGGATGATGCCGATAATGCCCGAGGTGACGTAGCCCGGGATGCCCATGCGGACCAGACCGTTGGTCAGCGCAAAGATAATGATCGCGCCGATCATCGCCCGCCACACGGTGCCCTTGCCGCCGGCGAGCGAAACACCGCCCAGCACGACGGCGGTGAGCGCCTGGAATTCCCAGCCGACGCCGGTCCTGGAATCCGCGCTGGCTTGCCGCGCCGCATAGAAGATGCCGCCGGCGGCGCACAAGGCGCCGGACAGCGCATAGGTCGCGAACAACATCCGCTCCACCGGAATGCCGGCATGGCGTGCGGCCTTGCGGCTCGCCCCGATCGCCGTCAGATGCCAGCCGTAACGCGACCGGCTCAGAAATATGTGCCCGGCGAGCAGCACGACAATCAGGGCCGCCGCGTTGATCGGAATGCCCAGCACAAAGCCCTCACCCAGAAAGTCCCAGGCGTCGCTCTCAACCGAGTTCGTTGCAAACACGGTGGCGTATTTCTCGCCCAGGATGTTGACCGAGGCGCGCAGGATGATCAGCGTCACCAGCGTCGTGAGGAACGGGCGCGCCTTGATGTAGCCTATCAATATCCCGTTGATGCCGCCGATCGTGATCCCGACGCCAAGGGTGGCCACGCAAACCAGCCAGGCCGGCCATCCCATCACGAACAAAAAGAACAGTGCGGCGAAATTGCAAAGCGCGAAATTGGCGCCGACGCTGAGATCGATGCCACCGGCAATGAGGCAAAATGCCATGCCGAGCGCTACGAAGCCAAACTCCGCGAACAGCCGCATCAGCGACTGAAAATTGTCGAATCCGGAATACCCTGGAATCGTGGCTGCAAAATATGCCAGCAGACCGAGCATGAGTACAAACGGGATCACAGGTTCGAACCACTGCTTGAGCAGCAATTCCGAAAGCAATAGCCGCGGCGAGTAACTGGCTCGTAGCCGCTTGGTGAAGCTCGTGGTATCCAACGTTGTTATCGACATCAGACCTTGCTCTCCATCGACGGGTCGCTCCCGCCCCAAAAAGAGGCGGGAGCTTCGATCACGCCTGCAGCACTACTTCGCCTTTGGTAGCGCGAAGCAGTTGGCTCCCGTGGCATTGGTCTTGTCGACCCAGACCGGCATGGTGAAATACGCCAGATGACGCGTACCGGCCTTCTCGCCGTTCTCCAAGAGAGTGACCGCCGCAGCCACGAGGTCATGCCCCTGCTCGGTCGACTTGTAGTTCAAAAACCGGGTGAAGTTGTCCTGGTTGATCTGGTCGCAATCAAGCTGTGATCCTTCACCGGAAGCGTAGATCTTCACTTGGTCGATCTTGCCGGCGTTGCGGATCGCCTGCGCGGCGCCGGATTCCATGATGCCCCAGAACCCGACGCTGGCGCAGAGATCGGGATTCTGCTGGATCACGGTTGCGGTGATGTTAAGCGCAGTGTTGGCGTCCCAATTGGCGGCCTGATTGGAGACGACCTTGATATTCTTGTCCTTGCTGAACACGTCCAGCATGGCGCCAACCTGGTCCACACTCGCCGCAGCGGTCAATTCGCCCTGGACAATCTGCACCTTGCCGGACTTGCCGGATGCCGTGCCGCATTGTTTCACGACCTCTTCGGCCAGCATGCGGCCGACTTCGTGCCAGTCGGCGCCGACGAACGCGTCAGACTTGTAGTTCGACGCCATGTTGATCTGGATGACATGCGTGCCCTGGGCCTCGGCCCGCTTCAACTCCTTGACCAGAAGCGTAACGCTTGGGTTCTGCACGATCAGCACATCGACCTTGTCGTTGACCAGCGCCGTCAGTGCCTGCAGTTGTGCCGCACTGTCGAAATTCGGATCGCGGACCACATATTTCATGCCGCGCCAGGCCGCCTCGACTTCGACCATGCGGCCCCATTCTGCGGCGATCGGCGCAGCAAGCGTAATCGGCAGATAGGCGATGGTCTTGCCCTTGACGGCGGTGTCATATTGGCTGCGAAGCTCGTGGGCCGCCTTGGTCCCACCTTCATCCTGGGCGCGCGTAGCAACCGGCGCAGCGAAGATCGCGGCAGCGGCAACCGCTACAGCGGCCCTTGCCAGGAAATGTCGATTCAACATGTCTCTTCTCCTCCTCGTTTCAAACGTTGATTTTGATTGTCTCTTCCCAACTGCGTCGGACGGCTTTCGTCAATCACCTTGACGTGCCGTCTCTTCGTCACGCGGGTGCAGCCAATTGTCGAGAAGAATGGCTGCAAGCAACACGAACCCGCGGATGATGTTCTGAACTTCGCTGTTGACGTCCATGATCGTGAAGGCATTGAGCAGCGTGCCGATCAGCGCACAACCGACCACGACGCTGAGTACGCTGCCGCGGCCGCCGATCAGGCTGATGCCGCCCAGCACCACCACGAGGATGACGTCGAACACCATGGTGCCTTGCGTGATCGACATCTGCATGCTGCCGGTCGTGCCTATCCAGACCAGACCGGCGAGCCAGGCAAGCAATGCGACCATCACATATTCGAGCACGATCAGTGGCCGCAGGCCGACACCTGCAAGCCGTGCCGCTTCAGGATTGTCGCCCTGCGCATAAACAAACCGTCCGACCGAAGTCCTCGACAGGAACAGATGCATGCCGATCGCGGCAACGAGAAAGACGATGATCGGCATCGGAATGCCCAAGAGCAGCCCGTGCCCGGGATACAGCAGCGCCGGCGCATTCTTCGGCGCATAGACGACCCAGGAGGGCGCGATCCAGAACGCAAGGCCATAGATCACGAAGCTGGCGGCGAGCGTCACGAACAGAGGCGGCGCCTCGACAAAGGCGATGATGACGCCGTTGACGGTCCCGATCAGGACGGCAATAAAGAGAGACAACAGGACGGCCCAGCCGATTGGCATCCCGGCTTCGATCAGATTGAGCGGGATCGACCATGCGGCGGCCATGATCGAAACCATGCTGAGGTCAATGCCCCGACTGATGACGATCAGCCCCATCCCGAGCCCCAGGATGCCGAGGATGGAGATGCTGCGCACCAGATTGAGCAGATTGTTGACGGAGGAAAAGTCCGGCAGCGCGACGCTGAAGATCACCAGCAGCGCCACCGTCAGCAACAGCACGATCTGTTCTTGCGACGGTTTCTTCAGCAATTGTCCAAACAGACTGCCGACAGCCCCACGCTCACCGTCAGCCGATGCATCCAACGCCATGGTAACCCGCCTCCCAGTATCTATTTTTCCAGTTTTCCTGGATATCGCCTTATCTTGCCTTCATCGTGCCCCGCTGCCGCTTTTGTAGCAAGCCCGAACCGACGCCACGTCTTGCATATGTTCGGTCTTGCATATTTTAGTCGCAGGGCGCTGGTACCCCGTGATGACCGGAAATTCGCTGGCTCGATGACACCGGGACGCGCTTCTGGCGCAGATCGCAACCAAAGCGCGACATTCGTACCGCCTGCACTGGCGACCGGCCCAAACGGTACGACCGCTCACCGATCAAAGCGGTTGTTCGTGTCATCGTTGCTTCCAGCCCCTTTCGAATTTCTCTTATCGTCTTTTCTTATCGTCCGGCACGCGACGTCAGCGCCGGCCACCGGGCAAAGTTAACCCCCGTCGGACGCTCTTTCCGGATGCGCCGATCTGTCCTGAAACGTAGGACACGTCGTTGCGAAAAGTAAAATAGAGGACTTTGATTGTAACGATAGGCTTTGGTTATAGATCATGCCGGCTGGGCTTCCTTGCGATCGAGTTTGAATGTGGCCTCCGTTGATCGCCTCTCTCCCCCGACAATTCGTTTATTTTCCACCGGACACCGCATCAGGCCCTTGAACATTCCTTCATAACGAAATTATACTGTCAAGTATATTTTGACAATCGCTCTGAAGCTTGAATGAAGCTGGGCTAAATTTCCAAAAGATTCGTTAGATCGCAACCCCGCCATCAACGTCAACAATCTGACCCGAGATATAGTCCGACTCCGGCAGACAAAGCAGCAGCACGCTGCCCGCGGCCTCCTCGGGGCTACCGCCCCGCCGCAGCGGAATCCGATTTCGCAGATCTTCAAGCGCCGCCTTTGTCATTCCGACGCGATGTTCGCGACCGGCGACCTTGACGGCAGTCTCGCCGCGTATTTCCTGCGTCAGCCGCGTTTCGATCCAGCCGAATGCAACCGCGTTGACGTTGACCCCCAGAGGTCCGAGTTCTCGTGCGAGACTCTTGGTCAGTCCGATCAATCCGGCTTTTGCCGAGGAATAACCGACTTGTCCGGCGGCGCCGTGGGTCCCGGAGATGGAGGAAACGTTGACGATCTTCCGCTGAAAGGCCGCTTTGGCGTATGCGCCGCCGTTGCGGGCCGCGAGTTGCTTCCAATGTTGAACGACCTGCCGCACCATCCGAAACGGCGCTGTGAGATGAACATCGATCATGGCGTTCCATTGCTCGTCCGAAGTCACCTCGATTCTGCTATTCCAGACATACCCCGCATTATTCACGACAATGTCAACGGCGCCGAATTGATCAAGCGCGCCCTCGACGAAGCGTTGGGGAAACTGTGCATCGGTCACGCTTCCCGTCACGGCCTTGGCTTCTCCTCCATGAGCCTCGATCAGCGAGACAGCTTCTCTGGCCGGCTCGTCATCAAGATCATTAAGAACAATCTTCGCACCCTCGCCGGCCAACTGCAGCGCCACGCTGCGTCCAATTCCGCGCCCGGCTCCGGTCACCAATGCAACGCGTCCCGCAAGCCGCTTCATCGCTGGCTCCCGCCGGTTCGGTCATCGGCGCCGCGCGCGCCGGTCGGCAACAAGGTACGCATGGCGATACCCGACATGATCTCCGCGAATTCGTCGCGCGTCACCGGATCGTCCTTTCGGTACCATTGGAAAGAGCAAGAAATCATCATCGTGATGGCGCTGGCTGCGATTCTTGGGTGCACAACCTCGAACTCACCCGACTCGACCCCCGACTCGACGAGCCGGCTGACGCGGTTGTCGATCTCGACGCGCCGACGCATGATCTTCTTTCGATCCGTTTCATCCAGGTTCGGCGTCTCCCGCAGGTAAACCGCCAGGTAGTGCCCGTGATCGATCACGATTTCAGTCAAACGCCGGCAAAACCAACGCATTTTCGCCGTCGTTGACCCTTCTTGCAGCTCCGCGTCTTCGATCGCGGACAGCGACAATTCAGCGCCATAGCCGGAAATTGCGGCCAGAATTTCCCGTTTGTCGCGAAACTGATAGTAGACAAACGGCTTCGTCACGCCGATCGCGGCAGCGATCTGGTCCATCGTACAGCCATGGTAGCCGTTGCGCAGAAACAGTTGGGTTGCGGCCTCGAGAATGCGCTCCTTCTTTAGCGCGACGAGCTCCGCCTTTACGCCGCGCGACGAAGCCGAAGCTGACCCGCTTCGTTTGCGCGCCGAACCTGTTTTTTGCATTCCTGACCTAGCTCCGATGGGTTGAGGCTCGCCGTTGCTTTCCGACATCTCAGCACATCCGACTATCTATTGCAAAATTATACTTCATAGTATAATTGCACAGATAGCAGTATATTCAGATCTCGATCCAGCGTCCGGCGAAAAAATATCTGACCGTCAAGGGACGACGGTATGAGCGGAGGCCGAATTCAGATGCAGAGCACTAGCCGGA
>Ga0209006_10002183_pt1 | contig 17828 bp, 16 predicted proteins | sample JacPin_JW_Ref_O2_FD_188567 | JGI IMG/M metagenome (GOLD analysis project Ga0209006, IMG submission 188567) | Forest soil microbial communities from Algoma, Ontario, Canada - Jack Pine, Ontario site 1_JW_Ref_O2 (SPAdes) (version 2) | ecosystem: Environmental > Terrestrial > Soil > Boreal... | reverse complement strand
TATTTTGATCAGTCCGGCCACGGCCAAGGAACTGGGAGTGTTCACCGATCGCAACGCCCAGAATCAGAAGTTTTTCAATTACCAGGTCGAGGTCACATTGAATGGGCGCACCCTCAGCGGGCCGGTGTGGATCCAGCCCGGCATGGCCGATCACACCGTGGGCTTGGCTCTCGGTTATGGACGCGAGAAGACCGGCCGAGTTGGAACAGGAACGGGCTTTAACGCTTACAAACTCCGAGGCAGCGAGAATTTGTATTACGCGTCAGGCGCGAGTGTCAAGAGCACGGGCGACCAGAGCTATGAATTGGCCACCACCCAGAGTCATTGGAGCATGGAAGGCCGCCCCGTCGTGCGCGAGACCAACCTGGAGCAATACCGCAAGAATCCGAAATTTGCCCAAAGGATGAAGCCGGAAGATCCGCCGGTTATTTCGCCTCTTTATCCGAATCCGCTGGATACGACGAAGGCCAACGGCATGCATCAATGGGGCATGTCGATTGATCTGAACCGGTGCGTGGGATGTTCGGCCTGCATGATCGCCTGCCAGAGCGAGAACAATATTCCGATCGTCGGCAAGGAGATGGTCGGCAAGAGCCGCGAGATGCACTGGATTCGCCTGGATCGCTATTACGCCGGTCCAATCGAAGATCCGCAAGCGGTCACGCAGCCGATGCTCTGTCAACATTGTGAGTCTGCGCCATGCGAGAGTGTTTGCCCGGTCAACGCCACGTCGCACGATGACGAAGGCTTGAACGTGATGACTTACAACCGGTGCGTTGGCACACGTTACTGTTCCAATAACTGTCCGTATAAGGTTCGGCGCTTCAACTTTTTCGATTACAACCGGCACCCGCTCGATCACAAATATTTGTACCGCAGCCCGCTGGTTGCTGAGACCGATGGCGAGTGGGAATTGATGCGCTGGCTCAAGAACCCCGACAAGGGCAATCTGCCCGAAGACCAGTGGCAACTGACCAAGCTGGTCAAGAATCCTGACGTCTCAGTCCGCATGCGGGGCGTCATGGAAAAATGCACTCTTTGCCTCCAGCGCATTGAGCAGGCGAAAATCGGGGCCAAGGTCAAAGCGCGTGACAGCGACCATGTTCGCCTCTCGGAAAAGGAAGGCACCGTGCCCAAGACCGCCTGCCAGCAAGCGTGCCCCGCAGGAGCGATTATCTTCGGCGATATTTCCGACGCGGAGAGCAGCGTCAGCAAAGCCAAGGAACAGGAACGGACCTACAAGGTTTTGGAATTCCTGTTGACCAAGCCGCGCCTCACTTATCTATCAAGAGTGCGCAACCCGAACTCGGAGATGCCCGATTACAAAGATCATGCGTTGCCCTACACGACCGACGAGTTCGATAAGGGCGCATTTAATGAACAGGGAGCCGAGGAGGAACCGGCTGAGAAAGGAGCGCGCTAATGGACGAGCAAGCCGCCATTAAAGTGCAAGCGCCGCCCGCGGAATTGGAGCGCATTCCCCTGGTCGCCAATCAGCGCGGCATAGGCTGGCTCTCCGACCGAATTGCAGGGGTCATCGAAGGCGAAACACCTGGGTGGTGGAAGATTTGTTTTGCCATCAGCGTTACCATGATGACGGTCTGCTTTGCCATGATTCTCTACTTGATGTCCACCGGAGTGGGCGTCTGGGGCTTGGGCCATCCGGTCATGTGGGGCTGGGCCATCGTCAACTTCGTGTGGTGGATCGGCATCGGTCACGCGGGCACGCTGATCTCGGCCATTCTCTTTCTGCTGCGCCAGCGCTGGCGCACATCCATCAACCGCGCCGCCGAGGCGATGACAATTTTCGCCGTTATGTGCGCCGGCATCTTTCCGCTCATTCATATCGGGCGCATTTGGCTGGGCTGGTGGCTTTTCCCCATCCCCAACTCCAACAACATCTGGCCGCAATTCCGCTCGCCGCTGATGTGGGACGTCTTCGCCGTCTCGACCTATTTCACCGTGTCAGTACTCTTTTGGTACATGGGGCTGATCCCCGATCTGGCGGTCATGCGCGACCGTGCCAAAACCAAGATTCGCAAATTCGGCTACGGCTTGTTCGCGCTGGGCTGGCGGAGTTCCAACCGGCACTGGAGCAATTATGAGAAGGCCTACCTGATTCTGGCCGGGCTGTCCACGCCGCTGGTGCTCTCGGTCCACTCCATCGTGTCGCTGGATTTCTCCGTCTCGCAATTGCCCGGCTGGCACACAACCATCTTTCCGCCTTACTTTGTGGCAGGCGCGGTTTATTCCGGCTTCGGCATGGTGCTAACGCTGCTGGTGCCTTTGCGGCGAATGCTGCACCTGGAGGAGATCATCCGCGTGCGCCACGTGGAATTGATGTGTAAAGTCACGTTAGCGACCGGCTCGATTGTCGGCTACGCCTACGCGATGGAGTTTTTCATTGCCTGGTACAGCGGCAATCCTTACGAGCGGTTCCAGTTCTTCCAAACGCGCGCGGCTGATCCGTTCATCATCGCGCCGCTGATGCACATTCGGCCGGCGCCTTATTGGTGGGCGTTTTGGACGATGGTGATCTGCAATGTGGTCGTGCCGCAGTTCTTTTGGTTCAAGAAAATTCGCACCTGCATGTTGGCGGTCTTCGTTCTTTCGATCCTGGTCAACGTGGGCATGTGGTTTGAACGATTCGTCATTGTCGATATCTCGCTGCACCGCGAGTTCATTCCCTCCAACTGGAATTACTACAGTCCCACCTGGGTCGATATTTGTCAATACTTGGGAACGTTCGGATTATTTTTCACGTTCTTCCTGTTGTTCATCCGATACATTCCTTTGATCGCCATCGCCGAAGTCAAGGGCGTCACCCCGCAAGCCGACCCGCATCATCCTCTGGGCGGCGCCAAAATAGGAGAGGAGCACTGATGCCAACCTCTTTCGCCATCATGGCCGAATTCGAGACTCCCGCCGCCGTCCTGCACGCGGCGGAGAAAGTGAATGAGAGCGGCTTCCGCCAATGGGACGTGTTCACTCCGTTTCCCATTCACGGCATGGACAGGGCGATGGGCATCAAGAACTCGAAGGTCGGGTGGTTTTCGTTCATCGGCGGTTGCACCGGTTACACCACGGGAATGTTGATGATTTGGTTCATGAACGCTTACGACTATCGCATTGTCATTGGCGGCAAACCGATGTTCAGCCCGTTCTCCGCTTTTCCGCCGTCGTATGAATTGACCATTCTCTTCGGTTCCTTTGGCGCGCTGCTGGGCATGCTCTTCCTGAACCGCCTGCCGCGCTTGCATCATCCGCTTTTGAAAAACCGCCGCTTTGCCCTTGCCACGCACGATCGATTCTTTGTGGTGATTGAATCAAGCGATCCGAAGTATTCGGAAAACGAAACCCGCCGGCTGCTGGAATCCATCGGCAGCAAGCATATCGAATTGGTGGAGGAATAATGCGTTACTTCCTCTTGCTTTTCTTTTTGACCTGCTTTGGCGTGGTGGCCATCTGCGGATTTCGCGGCAGCCATTCGCACCTCCCGCCGATCGAATTGTTTGCCGACATGGTGCGCCAAAACAAAGTGCGCCCGCAAACGCCCAGCGATTTCTTTGCCGATCAACACGCCTCGCGGCTTATCCCCGTCGGGACGGTGCCCCGTGGCGGCCCTTACGTCATCAATGGCGAGGAACTCAAGATTGATGGCAAACCGGTTTTTCCATATGAAGATTCTCCGGTCAATACCGGTCGCCTGCCGGGAACGCCTGCGCCGGGAACCACCAATTGGGTGCCTGTCAATCCTCTGCCCATCACGCGCCAATTACTGGATCGCGGCCAGCAGCGCTTCCAGATCAATTGTATGCCTTGCCACGGACCGGACGGCGACGGCAGAGGCATCACCAGCAAGTACGGCATGGTTGGAATGGCCAATCTCCATGACCAAAAGTTTGTCAATATGACCGACGGCGAGATTTTCAACACGATCACTTACGGCAAGACTTTGATGGGCGCTTACGGGGCCAACGTCACTGTCCAAGACCGTTGGGCCATTATTGCTTACGTGCGCGCCTTGCAACGCAGCCAACTGGCCACGGTCGAAGATGTGCCCGAACCCGATCGCGCGCCCTTTAAGAAATAGACTATGAGTTCGAACTCGCCATCCACATCGGTGCCCGGGCTGGATTTGTCCAGGTGGCGGAATCTGCCCGTGATACTCATGGTCATCGGCGCGATTGGCGCAGGCGCGGGCTTCGCACTGGGCGGCGTGCAACAATTTGCTTTCTCCTGGTTGCTGGCTTTCATGTTTTCACTCAGCCTCTGCCTGGGCGGATGGTTCCTGGTCATTGTGCATCACCTCTTCGACGCCAGTTGGTCAGTGCCCACGCGGCGTGTGTGCGAGCATCTTGCTTGCCTACTGGCGCCAACGATGCTCATTTTGTTTCTGCCCATTGCCTTCACCGCCAAGTCCATTTATCCCTGGATGACGGTGGCCCAACCGGGTCATGCGCTGGCTGCCAAGTATCCGCTTTTCACGATGGCGGGATATTACGCCACCGTGGCGGTTATGTTTGGAATTTGGTGGTTGTATTCAAACCGCCTCCGCTACTGGTCCTTACGCCAGGACGAAACCGGCTCGGTTGACTGCACGCACAAGATGCGCTTTTACGCCGCCTCGGGCGTCGTGCTCTTCGCGCTCACGCTGACCATGGCCGCCATTTTGTTCATGAAGGGGCTGATGAGCGATTGGTATTCGACGATGTATGGCGTCACTTACTTTGCAGGTTCGGTTTGGGTCACGCTGGCGACAGTTTATGTCATCACGCTCATTCTGCAGCGGACTACCGTGTTGCGCGACCTTGTCAAGGAGAACACCTTTTACATGATTGGCTCCCTTTTTCTGGCTTTTACGATTTTTTGGGCCTACGTCAACTTCTCGCAATACTTCATTATCTGGAACGCCAACATGCCTGAGGAAACTTCCTGGTACGTCTTGCGCGAGAAAGGGACATGGGATGCCGTCGGCAAATACGTGATTATCTTTGGACATTTCTTCGTTCCGTTCCTGATGTTATTGCGCATCGACTTCAAGCTCAAATTGTCAACGATGCTGCCGCTGGTGGCCTGGGCCTGGCTGATGCACTTTGTTGACATGGAATTTCAGATCATGCCCGCCCTGCACAAGGACACGATTCTCACCGGCGGTTTGTTCGTTGATGCCGCCTGCGTTCTGTTTTTCACCGGCGTGCTGATGACGGTATTCATCAAAGCCCTGAACAGCCACCCGCTCTATCCGTTGAAAGACCCGCGGATGGCGGAAGCGCTGGGTGTTTATGTGCCGCCGCACAGCGATATTTCCGTTGCACCTCATCGCGCCAAATGAACTCAGATACTTGCACCCAAAAAACACGAGTCGGCGCTTACGTCGTCGGGCTGTTGGGGACCTTCCTGATCGTCGCGCTGCTGGTGCATTTCATGCAAACCTACGCCCAGGCGCCCTCCATCGCGGCCACGCGCGCGGCCGAACGGATGCAGATTTTGTCCGACTTCAAGGGCGCCAACGACCCGTTGCTCGAGAAATATGATTGGCAGGACCAGGCCAAGGGATTTGTCCGCGTCCCAATCGAGCGGGCCAAGGAATTGATCCTGCAGGAGTGGCAGGATCCGGTGGCGGCCCGCTCCAATCTTATGGCCCGCGCGGCCAAGGAATTTGCCGTCCCTCCCAAGGCGCCGCCGCCGAAGAATGTATATGAATGAGCTGCGCCGGCCATGAACGTGATTGCTTCACCAGCGCCAACCATTTCCCCAGCCTCGCCCCAAGCGCAGAAGGTCGGAGCGGAGGCATCGTGTCCGGTTGGCATGCTGACTCTTTTTGCGGGCGCGCTGTTGTGGCTGCTGGCCGCTTCTCTGTTGGGGCTTAGAACCTCGCTCAATTTTCACGCTCCCACATTTCTTGCCGGGCACGGATATTTGAGCTACGGCCGCGTCCATGCCGCGCAAAACGCCGCGTTGCTTTACGGGTTTGGCGTGCCTTCCGCGCTCGGGGTCGGTCTGTGGCTGTTGTGCCGCCTCGGGCGCACCACGCTGGCTGGACCCGCGATCGTTTTCATCGGCGCGATTTTCTGGAACACCGCCGTCGCGCTTGGGGTGGGGGCTGTACTTTGCGGAGGCGGCACTGGCTTCGATGGCTTTGAACTGCCGGCCTGGTGCGCGCCCTTGCTCTTTGTCGCTTATCTCATGATCGGACTTTGTGGATTGCTGACTTTCCACCAGCGCGAGGCTGGACCCCTTTATCCCTCGCAGTGGTTTGTAGTGGGATCGTTTTTTTGGTTTCCGTGGATTTTTTCGACAGCCGCGCTTCTGTTACTATGTGTGCCGGCACGCGGCGTCTTGCAAGCCACGACCGCCTGGTGGTATGTGCGTAACTTCGACACGGTTTTCCTCGGGTTTGCCGGACTGGCTTCAGCGTTCTACTTCATTCCAAAAATTCTCGGCCGTCCGCTGCGCAGCCATTACCAGGCGGCACTGGCTTTTTGGACCCTTGCTCTTTTCGGCAGTTGGGGTGGCATGCCTGACGGCGCCCCGCTACCTTCCTGGATCATCAGCCTAGGCGTGGTGGGTACAGTACTCACCGCTGTGCCCATCTTGACAGTCGCAACCAATTTTTATCAAACCGTGCGCGCGGACCTGAACGCTCTCGACGCCGACCCGACGCTGCGTTTCACCTATGTTGGATTAATGTTCTGGATTATCGCCGGTGCACAACAAATCGTCGGCGCATTGCCCAGGGTCAGCGTGGTCACCGATTTCACCTGGTTTGGCGCTGCGCAAGAGGAATTGTTTCACTACGGGTTTTTCGCACTGACAGTTTTTGGCGCGCTTTATTACATCGTGCCGCGCTTGCTAGGTCTGGATCAAGGCGCCTGGTGCCCGAAACTGCTTAAGTGGCACTTCCGCTTGACGTTTCTTGGCGTGCTCTTCTCTTACATTTCGCTGCTGGTGGCCGGGATAGGGCAGGGCATCTTGCTGGCCAACAGTGGAAACTCGTTCGTGGACGTGATGCGACGCACCATGTTCCCAGTGCGCTTCAACTTGACAGGCGATTTGTTGGTGGTGCTTGGAACTATTCTATTCCTGCTCAATTTTGCCGGCGTTCTGGTCGCGGCCTACCGGCGATGCTGCGCCGAGCGAAAGGGGTGCGCATGAACAGCGGGCCGTTACTTTTCCTGGGCTTGTTCGCCACGATGGCCTGTTCCTGGACCGGTTTTGTGCTAGCGCCACAATTGCAACTGGGAGGCCTGACGCAAACCAATACCGTGGTCGTGGGCGACGCGCTTTCTCAAACTTATCCGCTGGCACAACCAGGCGAAGCTCATGCGGGATCGGAAGTCTATCGCGCCAACGCTTGCGCGGCCTGTCACACCGAAATGGTGCGCCCGCTTGATCTGGGTTCGGATATCCAACGAAATTGGGGCGTGCGTCGCAGCCTGGCGGAAGATTACCTCTTGGCAATTCCGGTGATGCTGGGATCGCAGCGCATCGGCCCCGATCTTGCCAACTTCGGACGGCGCACGGACACCAACGGCATTTACCTCCGCCTTTATGATCCGCGCTTGATTACTCAAGGCTCCGTCATGCCGCCTTATCGCTTTCTCTTCGAGACTCACAAGATTGGATTTTTCCATTCGACTGACGCGCTCGTTTTGCCCGATCAGGACGCGCCGCCGCCGGGTTTTGAAATTGTTCCGACCCCGCAAGCCCGCGCCTTGGCCGCGTATTTGTTGAGCCTGCGCCAGGACGGCTATCTCTTTGAAGCCCCGCCGCCACCGTTGCCAAGAACAAATGCCGTTCCGACCAACGCCGTTGCGACGAATGCCGTCCCTGCCGCCGCCAAGCCCGCCGCGAAATGAATCCTGACGAGCCAAACAAAGTTGTCGATCAAAAGGACGCCGAGCCGGTCGCAGGTCGCTCGACCGTTCCGATTTGGCTCATCATCGCCTTTGGTCTGCTCTTCTATTGGAGCCAGCTTTTCCTGGCCGAGAACGCCGGCGGATTCAATAAAGAAGTGTACAGTCCTTATCCTTCATTGGAAGAGGTGGCCCTTGCCAACCCGCAGGATCCGGGAGCGAAGCTGCGCGCCGAGGGCATGCGCATTTTCTCCACGACCTGCGCCGCTTGCCATCAAGCCTCCGGCTTGGGCAATCCTGGCAACAATGTCCCGCCATTGGCAGGCTCCGAATGGGTGCTGGCGGAAGGCGGCAACCGCATCGCACGCGTCGTCCTGTACGGCTTAACCGGGCCTATTAGTGTCAAAGGCCAGGAATTCAACGGCGGGACCATGCTGCCATGGCGCGACACCTATTCCGACGAGCAAATTGCCGCGGTGCTGACCTACATCCGCTCGCAATGGGGCAACACGGGCGGCCCAATTGAACCTCCAGTGGTCAAGGCCGCGCGCGCTGAAGCGCGTCCCTCCTATGAAACTGCCGATGAGTTGCTAAAGCTTCCGGTGAAGTGAAGCTATCAGGTTTGAGCCAATTCCGCCTCCAACGACTTGTCTTTCCTGAACCTGCTCACGCCGAGAATGCTGAATCCGATGACATGGCCATTGGCATCCACTGGCTCCATCACCGCATCGTGGTTTGTTTCCTTCATGTAACCGGCCTCATCTGAAAACCTCACCTCGAGATGATCAGCTTCAGCATCGAACCAAACCTTAATTTTATCACCCATAAATATTCCTCGGCAGGAGGTATGTCGGTCAACCAAGTTTGGCCAATTCGGGCCAAAGCAACGCCCCCATCCGCGCCCCTTTCTCGAAGCAATCCAGGCTGAACTTTTCGTTCGGCGAATGGGCGTTGTCGTCCGGCAGCGCCAGGCCGAGCAACAAGCAATCGGCCCCGAGCACCTTTTTGAACTGCGTCACTATCGGGATCGATCCTCCTTCGCGCATCGAAATCGGCTCGTGTCCGAAGGCCGCCTTCAGCGTCCGCAACGCCGCCTGCGCCAGCGGACTGGTCGGCGACACCATGTACGGCTCCGCGCCGTGGCCGGCTTCGACTTCCATTTTCACCGTCGGCGGACAAAGTTGTTTCAATCTCTTCATGACCAGTTTTTGGATGCGGTCCGGTTCCTGATTCGCCACGAGGCGGAAGGTCAGTTTGGCGCGCGCCCAGGACGGCACGATAGTCTTGCTTCCTTCGCCCTGATAACCGCTGGTCAGGCCGTTGATCTCGATCGTGGGCCGGGCACTGCGTTGCTCAACAAACGTGTAGCCGCGTTCGCCGAACAACTTGGGTACGCCCAGGAATTTCCGGTATTGCGTCTCGGTCATGGGAATGCGTGACGCTTGTTTGCGTTCGTAAGGGGAGAGCTTCTCCACGTCGTCGTAAAAACCGGGAATATTGACACGCCCGTTCTTGTCGCGCAATTGGGCCAGCATCTGGCACAGAGCCATGGCCGGATTGTCCACCGTGCCGCCAAAAATGCCCGAATGCAAATCGCGCGACGGCCCGCGCAGGGTAATCTCGCACGCGAAGATGCCGCGCAAGGCGTATGTCAGCGCCGGATATTTCAAACTCGGCATGCCGGTGTCCGAAATGACCACGGCGCGACAGGCCAGTTCCTTCTTGTTCGCCTGCAAGAATTCTTCCAGGTGCTTGCTGCCGACTTCCTCCTCGCCTTCGATGACGAAAGTCAAATCGCACGGAAGCTCGGTGTTGGTTTTCAGGTAGGCTTCGACGGCCTTCAGGTGGGCGAGGTTTTGGCCTTTGTTGTCGCACGCGCCGCGCGCGAAAAGCGAACGGCCCTCGATACGCGGCTCAAAGGGCGGACTTTTCCAAAGCTCGAACGGCTCCGCCGGTTGCACGTCGTAATGGCCATAGACCAGGTAGGGCGGCTTGCCGGTCCGCTTCGTCCGGGCCACCACCACTGGATGGCCCGCGGTTGGCCGCACTTCGGCCTCCAGGCCGATCTGGCGGCAATGATTGACAAGCCATTCCGCACACGAAGCCATGTCGGCACGGTGATCCGGCTGGGCTGAGACGCTGGGAAAGCGCACATACTGGCAGAGTTCATCGACAAAGCGGGTCTTGTTATCTTCGAGGTATTGCAACGCGGCATTCATAGAATTTTTTTCGGCAAAGCTATAAGGCCCAACTCGGTTCGATCTCGGCATCCACGGAAATCTCCGCCAAGCCGGCCATCCACTTGCGCTCGGCCAAAATACCGATCATGGCGGCGTTGTCAGTCGAAAACTTTCGGTCCGAAAGCCGCAGTTTCAACCCGGCCTCCTGGCAGGCCGAGGCTAACTGCCGTCGCAACGCGCTGTTGCAGGCAACTCCGCCCGAGACTGTCACGCAGCGCCGGCCTAATCGCCGGGCCGCGCGCACGGTCTTGGTTACGAGCACATCGACGATGGCCGCCTGCACGCTGGCGCATACATCGCGCAATTTTTGCGGATCGTCCGCCAACGTGGGATTCTTCTCCAAAAAATAGCGCACCGAAGTCTTCAAGCCCGCGAAACTGAAGTCGTCATTCGGCTCGTTCAACAAGGGCCGTGGAAAAGGGTAGGCCTTTGGATTTCCCGTCGCCGCGAGGCGGTCAATTTCCGGCCCCGCCGGATAAGCGAGGCCCATGAGTTTGCCGGTTTTGTCGAAGCATTCTCCGGCTGCGTCGTCCAGCGTGGAACCGAGCACGCGATGTCGGAAGATTTCTTCGACCAACACCAGCAGAGTGTGTCCGCCGCTGACTATCAGTGAAACCGAGGGTTCAAATTGCTCGAAATCAGCACGCGGCGGGTCGGTCAGAATCCAAGGCGAATACAGATGCGCCTCGTGATGGTGAATGCCGAGAATGGGTTTTCGCAACGAGAACGCAAGAGCCGTCGCCATTTTGAGGCCTGCCAGAAGCGCGTTGGGCAAACCCGGACCCCGCGTCGCCGCTACTGCATCCAATTCAGCGGGCGTCACGTTCGCTTCACGCAGCGCCTGTTTCGTCACGGGAATGAGATTGCGCAGATGTTCGCGCGCGGCCAATTCCGGCACCACCCCGCCGTATTCGGCGTGAATGGCTGTCTGCGACGACGTGACATTGGACAGGACGCAGCCGCCGCGCACGACTGCCGTGCTTGTTTCATCGCAAGAAGTCTCGATGGCCAGGAGAGTCATGTTAGAGCGAGCCGTGAGCCTACCTCCTGGAAGCCGGCGATACGGCAGACTGGAAGTCTGCGCCACGGTAACCTATTGCCATTCTCACGCGTTGATCTTGCCATATTTCCAGTTAGTGCAAGACCAATTAGCAGGGAATTTACCCGAAGCGGCTTTACTAAGAGGAAGATATTTGCCAGTGTGGTGCCTTGAATTTGAAATGTCCGCGCCCCTCGATTTGACAAAATTGAAAGTCCTGCCGCTGGCGCAACGCCGGAGCCTGGCGCGGCTGGAGGACATTTTGGTTGATGCCTACGCTGCCCCTCCGCTGTGCTCGGAAGCGAATCTTGCCTTGATCCGCCAGTGCGCCCGCGACATCGCGCAGGCTCGCTCGAAGAAGGCCGCTGTCATGCTTATTTATGGCGCGCATCTGATCAAGAACGGCGCGGCGCAGATCATCGTTCGCCTGTTGCAGAAGAAGCGTATCACGCATCTTGCCACCAATGGCGCGGGCGCGATCCATGACTGGGAATTCGCCTTTGGTGGACTCTCGACCGAAAGTGTCAAAGACAACGTCGCCACCGGCACTTTCGGTTCCTGGGAGGAGACTGGCTGCAACATTAATTTGGCGCTGCTGGCCGGCTCTTTGGATTGCGACGGTTTTGGCCGCGCTCTCGGAAAATTCGTGGCCCAGGATGGCACAACGTTGCCGTCGGTGGAATCTCTCGAGGGCGCGTTGAGAGCCGCGCCTGGTCACGCATTGTCGCCGGCGCGGGCTGAACTTTTGCAGGCGATGCGGACGCATCACCTAGCAGCGGGACTTCACTCCGTGATGCATTCGCACAAGGAATCCAGCGTGCTGGCGCAAACCTTCAACTTGCACGTGCCGCTGACGATCCATCCCGGCATCGGTTACGACATCATTTCCAATCATCCGATGTTCAACGGAGCGGCGATTGGGCGGGCGGCGGAAATGGATTTCCGGGTCTTTGGAGGCGCGGTTGAGGACTTGGATGGCGGGGTGGTGTTGTCCGTCGGTTCGGCCATCATGGGGCCGCAGGTATTCGAGAAGAGCCTCAGTTGTGTCAACAATTTAAGGCTGCAAGCCGGCCGCCCCATTGTCAGCGAGCACAACATCTACGTGGTCGATTTGCAGGACGGCGGGCGCTGGGATTGGACAAAGGGCGAGCCGCCCAAGGAAAATCCGGCCTATTATTTGCGTTTTTGCAAGAGCTACTCCAGGATGGGCGGCACGATGCGCTACCTGCAAATCGACAACGTCGCCTTCCTGCATCATCTGCTGCGAGAGCTGGGTTAGTAGCCGACGACGTCAGGAAGGCCGTCCCTGCCACTACAGACCGTGGCCAACGACGCACAGCGCGGCGACAAACTAGCCGTCGTCGTCGTCCAAGATCCGCCTCCTTACGTCGTCGGCTACGAGGTGGCGCGGGCGGGCGCTGTCGGCAATGCCAAAATAATTTGTCGGATTCTGCGTTGCGTGGGTATTTAATGGGTAAGATGCAATCAAAATCGGATGCACAGCTACTTCGCGAATACGCCCGGCATGGCGCCGAGGCAGCATTCACCGAGATTGTAGCCAGGCACACGAATCTCGTCTATTCCGCCGCGTTGCGCCAGACGGAGTCGCCGGATATGGCGGCCGATATTGCGCAGAGCGTTTTCATCGGTCTGGCGCAGTCGGCGCGCACATTATCGCCTCGGCTGCCAGAGGAGGCTTCGGTGGCAGGTTGGTTGTGCCGCAGCGCGCGCAATGTTTCCCTTAACCTACGGCGCGATGAATTCCGCCGGCATTCCCGCGAAAGATTGGCTATGGACGAACTCAATTCGAATTCCGAAACGGCACCAGATTGGGAGCGGTTGCGCACCGTGCTGGACGAGGCCATGTCCGAATTGGATGAGTGCGACTACGACGCGTTGGTGATGCGATACTTCAGGAACCAGGATTTGCGCTCCGTGGGCCAGGCGCTCGGCGTGAGCGATGACACGGCCCAAAAGCGGGTTTCGCGCGCGCTGGACAAGCTGCATCATGGCCTAATTAAACGCGGCATCACGACCACCGCTGCCGCGGTTTCTCTCGTTCTTTCCACCCATGCCGTCCAGGCCGCCCCGGCGGGCTTGGTCGCCACGATTTCAGCCGCTGCGGCGCTGGCTGGCAGCGCAATCCATACTTCAACCGCTATCGCTGTCACCAAGAACATTATTATGACTACCTTGCAAAAAGCACTTGTGGCCACGACCCTCGCCGTGGCCGTCGGAACTGGAATCTATGAGGCGCACCGCGCGTCCAATCTGCAGGAGCAGGCGCAGAAGCTGCAGCTTCAACAGGACTCGCTGGCCCAACAATTGCAGGCCGAACGCGACGCCGCTTCCAACGCGCTCGCAGCCGCTCAACGACAGACCGGGCAGACGCACAGTGATATGTCGGAACTGCTGAAGTTGCGCGCCGAAGTGACGAGATTGCGCGGCGATGCGCGTAAGTTGGCCCAATTGAAATCGGGGGCCGCATCGACTCAGGATGATCCGACCGCATCGGAGGCCAACTCATGGCTTCAGCGCGTCAAGAAGCTCAGGGACAAAGTGGAGCAAATGCCAGGCCAGAGAATTCCGGAATTTCAATTTCTCACGGACCAGGATTGGCTCGACGCCGCGCGCAAGCCCAAGGAACTGGAGACCGACGCCGACTTCAGTCAGGCGCTGAGGCAGCTTCGGGATGCTGCGAGGCACGAGTTTGCCTCGATGGTCGGGGACGCAATCGGAAGCTATGCGAAAGCCAATAACGGCCAATTGCCTGGCGATTTCTCCCAGCTTAATCCTTACTTCACCTCATCCGTAGATGATTCCGTCTTGCAGGGTTACGACTTTTCACAGCCAGGAACGGTAACCTCGAAATCCGGTTCTCTGATTGATCAAGACGGCAACTTTTATTCGAGTCGAATCCAAATCAGCCCGAACTCCGTCTCCATTTCAACTTCCGGAGAAGATGGTTTGCATCAGGCCATCCAGGCTTTCCTAGCGGCGAACAATGGTGCGAGCCTGACGGATCCAAGCCAATTGGCACCTTACGTGCAAACCCCTGACGAACAGGCCACGCTGCAAAAAATTATTCAGGAATTTGCCGCGAAGTGATGCGCCGCCCTCGACGATAAACTCGAGGCGGAATACTCGGAGAGGCCCGTCAAGCGCGCAACCGCGAACGGCTAATTTTTTTCTCTCTCCACGGCGTCATTGTCCGCTTCAAAGAAACGCTTCAGTCGCCAGAGTAGGAAAACGACTATTGTTAAGGCGCAGACCGCGAAGCTCAAACCGATGGCAATCTCGCCCATCTTGTCCGCCGGCACGAAGCGCAGCGGGTAGAGGAATCCGCCCACGCCGGCCGCCAGCAAAAGGGCAGTCCCCATTCGCGAAGCCAGCCGGCTCCTGGCCGCCAATCGCCAATAGAAAAGACCTGCGGCGCAGCCCGCGGCGAACGCCACAAAAGTCCAGACGGAAACATGGAAGGTGAATCCGACTGGGCTCCGACGCAAAGCTTCGAGCGCCGCCACCATGCCACCCAGGGCAAGGGCGGTTGATGCCCGGACAATTCGAAAAAAGCCGCGGGAAAGGGCGGCATCTGGGTCGGGCATTGTTTGGATCTCGGTGGTTTTCAGAGTTTGCTTTGCTTTCATCATTTTGCTGTTGACCACGATACTTCATGTCCGCCACCGCCGCACCATAGAAAGAGTTGAATCATCACTCAATTTCATTGAAACCCTTTTCACAGTGGCCTAAATATTTCCACTCTGATGAAACACAAGATCAACGCAGGCAGCACCGGCAAACGTTCGGGGGGCCACGTTTCACTCTGTGTGGTTTCGGCAACAATCATTTTCTGTGCGAGCTTATCGGCTGCCGCTTTCACCACCAACGAAGTCAACAGCATGGTGGACGCATACAGCAAGGCCTTTTATGTGGTCGATGGGGGAATTGGCTATTTCAAGAATGAGCAGACCGGCGGAGCGGCTGATTTTTGGAAGTCGTCGGAAGAGATTGAAACCATGCTTGACGCATACGACTGGACTAGCAATGCCGCCTACAAGCCCATGATCACCAGTCTGCTGAATGGGTTTGAGAAAAGGAACGGCGCCATCTGGTCATCCAACATTTACAATGACGATTGCATGTGGGCCGCCATTGCCTTTGCAAGAGGATATCTCGACACCGGCAACAGCCGCTTTAAGTCGGTTGCGAAGGCCAATTTCGACATGGTCTTTGCCCGGGCGTGGGATAACGCGATCGGAGGCGGTCTGTGGTGGACGACCAAGAACAACACCAAAAACGCCTGCGTGAACGGGCCAGGGGCCATTGCCGCCTATTTGCTTTACAAGAGTTCGGGCGACAAGGAATACCTGGTCAAGGCTTATCAAATTTATGATTGGGAAAGGAAAAATCTGTTCGTGGCCGAGACCGGCAAAATCTTCGATGCGGAACGCACGAATGGCATTCCTCGCGGCGGAGCCACCACCTATAATCAAGGCACTTTTATCGGCGCGGCTAATTTTCTTGGACGCACGAATGATGCCATGCTGGCGGCGGATTATACGATGAACAGGATGAGCAAGGACGGGCTTCTTCCGCAATACGGCCAGACAGGGAACAACTCCGGTTTCAATGCGATTTTCCTTCGCTGGCTGGTCAAGTACATGAAGGATCGTGGACTGCAAACCCGCTATCAATCGTGGTTGCAGCAAAACGCCGACGCCGCCTGGAACGCGCGGCGAGCCTCGGATAATCTATCGTGGTGTCAATGGCGGGAACCCACGCCGGCGGCGGCCAATCTGAATTCCTGGGGTTGTATTTCCTCGGTCGAAGCGCTGTTGGCAGTCTTCCCGGCTCAAACGATGCCGGCTAGATAGGTCAACGATTATTCCGGCAGGAAACCTCCGCGTTCAGGCGCTCGTCTCCTCAAGGATCTCAATGCCGTTGATCTTGGCGTTCTTGTCCGGACTGGCGGGGGAGGCGCTCACGCGCACCACGATGTTCTCATCGGCATCGGGCGAGATGTGGCCAAATTCCTTGATTACTGCCTTGTTGACACGGCTGGCAGTGGTGAAAATGTCGAAGGCTTTCAACACCGGCTGACCGTTGATCTCAATGTTTTCAAGGCGCTTCCCTGGCACTTCGTCAAAAATTTCCGCGAAATGCAAACGCACGAGATAATGCCGCCCCGAATGAACGGGAAACTTGTAGGCGAAGTCCTGCGCGTAACGCTCGCATTGATAGACGGGTTCGGGAGCGGCATTGTGCGCGCTCAGGTCAATCTTCGACGCTTTAGAGTTGACAGCACCGGATTCCATGTCTGGGTCGGGCTGGAAAGCGCCGGCCTCTTCATCACTTCCGCAAATAATCCGAATGGGCAGCCGGAAGACAACCGGCTTGTCCGACGACGGTTGGGGCAGGGGGGATAGTGAAAATCCACCGGCATGGTGGCGGGTGGACGATCTTCCGAGGCGCGGCCCCATTCAGTATTAGGGTTCGGTCCCATGACAAGCTGGAGCGTTCCGCCGCCCACGATTTCCTCGTGCCGAAGCCATGGGCGTTTGAGCGGCTGGCCGTTGAGGGTGGCGGACTGGATGTAAACATTTTCCGGGCCGTTGTTCTCCGCCAGCACGGTGAAGCTGCGGCCTTGATATTTTTCGGCATCCAGATGCAGCGTCGCTTTGCTCACGACCGGGCTGCCGATGGCATAGACGCCGCTGTCGGGATTCATCGGGTAAAAGCCCAGCGCGCTGAACACGTACCAAGCCGCCATCTGACCGCAATCCGCGTTGCCGCACTGTCCGCCCGGCGTGTCGTTGTACTCGGCCGCCATGACTTGGCGAATGTGCTGCGTTTTGTAGGGCGCGCCTGCGTAATCATAGAGATAAGCGACATGATGGCATTGCTCATCGCCTTGCGAGTATTGACCGATCAACCCGCTGATGTCCGGAATGTCCGTGTGTATTGTCGAATCGGCCGTGAAGAGCGAATCCAGCTTTTGGATGAATGGTTGGTCGCCGCCATAGAGCGCGATCATGCCCGGGACATCCTGTTGCACGCCAAAAGCGTACTGCCAAGCGTCGGCCTCGGTGTATTCGTCGCCAACGAGCGCGTTGTTGACAAAGTGAGCGCGCCAGGCGCCGCTGGCTTTGCGACCGCGGAAAAAGCCGACGTTGGTGTCGAACAAATTGCGATAGTTTGCCGCCCGTTGGTAAAACATCTGCGCGTCCTCCTTATGCCCCAAAGCATCGGCCATGCGCGCCAAGGTCCAATCGTCGAACGAATACTCAATCGTCTTGGAGGTCGCCTGATCGTTCGGTTTGGAGGCGACGTAGCCCAGCTTCTTGTAAGTGTCCAGACCGTGGCGATTTTGCATGGCCGTATCGCACATCGCTTGATAAGCCGTTTCGCCATCGAACCCGCGAAAGCCTTTTAGGTAAGCATCCGCCATGACGGCCACGGAATGATAGCCGATCATGCACCAAGTCTCGTTACCCCACAACGGCCAGATTGGCGTCGTGTGCTGTCCATTTTGCCGATATTCCGCCAGCAGGGTGTGAATGATGTCGTCCACCCGGCGCGGCTGGAGAATGGTCAGCAGCGGGTTCTCAGCCCGGTAGGTGTCCCACAGGGAGAAGGTCGTGTAGTTTTGGAAGCCCTCGCCCGAATGGTTCTGCTTATCCATCCCGAGAT
>Ga0209006_10002182_pt1 | contig 17829 bp, 11 predicted proteins | sample JacPin_JW_Ref_O2_FD_188567 | JGI IMG/M metagenome (GOLD analysis project Ga0209006, IMG submission 188567) | Forest soil microbial communities from Algoma, Ontario, Canada - Jack Pine, Ontario site 1_JW_Ref_O2 (SPAdes) (version 2) | ecosystem: Environmental > Terrestrial > Soil > Boreal... | reverse complement strand
AATCCGACGGTATTGGGGCGTAGCCAAGTGGTAAGGCAGCGGATTTTGATTCCGCCATTCCCAGGTTCGAATCCTGGCGCCCCAGCCACGCAGTCTAGTCTCTTGGGGATGTATACCGTTCGCACCAATTGTCACGATATTACCGTGGCTTAGCGAGACGTTGTGCAGTCTCTGCAGCCCAATTTCCGGATTTTACGCTTCAACGGCCCAATTTCGCGCGCCAGTCTCTGGTCGGCAATTTCCAATATCCGTGTTTTCGCGGCAGAGACTCGGTTCGACAGCAACTGAGACCGATTCAAAACGGCAGTGCCTGTTGAATCACGGAGCTCAAGTGCAATTCTGTCTTATACGCGCAACGTGAGAAATCGCTTGGTTTTCCGCCAAATCCCAAGCCGCCATTCCACCGGCCTGCCCGCGCGCACATTCGATAAAATGGAATTTCAAAATCCGTCTTTTGGCGGCACTCAATTCGACTTCGGGCGAGACTGGTTAGATTGGTGGTGATCGTGACGGAATAACGCTCGATCCGAGCAACAGGGCAGTGAAAAGTTTGAAATGACAGACCGCGAATGGGTCGCGCTCTTAGGATTCAAGGCGCACCGATTACTACACACGCGCGAGTGTTTCAACGATTGACTTCATGACGGGAGGGGCAACCCCGTTGCCGAGCAACCTGATTTTGTCGCGACGCGTGCCGCGATCAAGAATATGGTTGCTTGGAAAGCCCATTGCCCGATGCAGCTCGTCGACCTGCAACATGCGGAGCAGGGGTTCGCGGCCTTCCCACGTGACTAAGCCGAAGCGATCCAAAGTTGTCAGGGTCCGAAGAGGTCTGTCGATCGACTGCCATCCGCCGGCACCGTCAGAACCGTAATATACGATAAGAAAAGGGATTCCTTTGCCCAACGCTTTGATCGCACGCTCCGCTCTTTCCAAGGTTGCGAGAGCACGATTTTCGACATAGAGGGGCTTCGAAGGCCATGCGCCATTGAGTCGGATGACATCACTTGCTGGCCTCAATAGACGATGCCTCGATGTCACCTGTTGTGGTTCGCGCTCGCGGTCGCAGAGCAGAAATAGCCGGCGGCGGCTCTGAGGAACACCGAAACGCGATTACCGCGCTGATGAAAGGCGACAATTGGTAGTCATGGTCACTTAGACTAAAAACCGGACAACCGGCGATTCCTTCGTCATTACTTTGCAGGTGCCGCACCAAGAGCATAGCACCATTGCGAATAGCCCCAAAGAATTGCACCTTCGCTATCTGAGAGGCCCGTGTAGAAAAATGATCGATTCAAGTTTGCTTCAGTAACCGTCGTCGGCGCTCCGGCGTGCTGGGCATGAACGAGCGCTTGGATGTTAGCAAATATCACAAAATGGTTGTCGACCAACGACCGACAATCGATCTCACTCAAGCGCTGGATGCTCGTGATAAGTTCTGCCAGATCGAAAAACGAAGACTGCGAGTCAGATGGAAGCAGTTTCAGGGTGGCAGCCGCTAATCTGTCTTTGTCGCCCGGAAGGTCGACGCCGTGCACAGGCTCCTCCGTCGATGGTTGCAGTGGCTGTGCTTCCGCAAAAAAGGTACGGCTTCCTATGTGAGCATAGGCAGGAAATGGGCTCAACGTACTATCGGGTGGAACATTCGGCACTATGTCGTACTGATGCTCAAAGCGGTACATATTCTTGGCCGCGTCGGCGTAACGCTCAGCGCCGTTTACAGTTAGCGCCTTCGTAGCTGAGAAAGTATAGACGACCGGTATGATGTCGCCACCGATAAGACCAGGAAGGTCGAGCGCTGCTAATGTTGCGAGCGCGCCGCCTTTGCTGTGACCGGTGATGTACAGCCGAAGTGACGCTGTACCCTGGAGTCGGCTGACAAAAGAGAGAAACTTGCTGCAATCGGTCGGAGAACAGTCCTTTGCGATCAAATGGGCCTGCAGCCCGGACCAAGCAGCGTCGAATCCGGGGTGCCGGCCCACAGCCGGATCGGGTATGGCCATAAAGTTATTTTTCCAGTCGGAGATGAACGATGCGAACATTGTCGCTTCGCGTTCTTTGTACTTTGCGAAGGCGTCTGCGACAGCCGAGGGAAAGCGGGCGTCCGGAGAGATGGGCGGCGTCAAGGTTCCGCGGAATGCGAGGACGACGCCGATTTTTGTCTGGATCAACAGGTAGGCGTTTTCCGGGGCGCCAGGGTCGAAAAAAGCCTCGACGCTGTCTTGCTCGATGTTTCGAAACAGGTCCAAACGTTCGGAATCCCGAGCCGCGGCGACTCTGAGGCACTGAACCGCGCGCTTCTCGCCGTGGTCGGCATCGGCCTCGCCAACTGCGTAAGCACAGTAGGAAGCGGTGGCGAGCACGTAGGCGAGGTCAAAGTCGGGGGGCGCTTGGCCAGTTTGAGCCAAGGCCATTCCTGGCGCTTGAGCCGCGACATTCAAGACGAACATACTAATCGCCAGCACGATTGGTCGCATTGCTTGCCCCCGTCGAATTCATGCGGTGCTCGGATCTTTCAGGCATCGATCTCGTTTGATTGCGTTTGATGAACGTTCTTCCGCCTTTCAGTGCCAAGCGGCTAGCGGCTTACGTGGCCGGAATGCGCGATAACCTCATGAAGTTTTGGATGCGCATATCGGCCCCCACTTAGAATATACCCGGGAACGCCAATATTTTACAACCCGGGATTGATCCGATAGTTTGAGCCCGCTCTGGGGGATGGCCATGCGCGTGATTGCGAAGGTCCTGGCTGCCATTTTCGGATTCATCAGCGGTATGTACGCAACGCACGTACGTTTCACCCCGATGGGCGGACATTCCTTGCGACTCTAATTGCCGAGGCGTCCGAGCCGACGCTGAGCGGCGGCAGTTCGCCTCGATTCCATTGCTGTTGCATGCTTCGGGTTGTTGATCGGAAGCCGGCACTGCCCATGCGGTGCACTTGCTGCCGGTACAGAGCCACGCTGCTTCTCGGTAATTGGCACTCGGTCAATTGTCGCATCTTTGAGAAACGCTCCAAAGTTATCTTCAAGATCAAAGATTTACCGGCTCGATATTTCGATGCCGAAAATGACGATGAACGCCGCCAAGAACAGCAGGGCAAACGTGGGCTTCAAAAATTGCAGGATTCGTCCGTAAACCCATGTGGACCTCAGCCAGGTGATGTCCGTGCCGGAATAGCGCATGCTCCATTTCCTTTACGCGGGAAACTCGGCACGTCCTACCACGGCGTTCCATGGTTGTTTTGCCGGGCCGCATGGCGATGGCTCAGCGCGATTCCTGAATTTTCTCAGATGCGTTTCAGAAATGTAATGAGCGCGCGCTTGTCATCGTTCGGGAGACGCGTGCCAAACAAGTGTCCGCGGTCCGTTACAGAGTCCGGGCAGTTGCTGACCGCGAGCAGATCCGTCACGGCTTTTCTAAAGTCGTCCGCCGCTTGGTCAAAGGTCGCGCCCTGCGGCGACGCTTTAAGAGCTTCATTCAGCTCAGCCAACGCGACAAGCAGCTTCTCGGCGTGCGCGGTCTGATCCTCAATAGCTGCGCCTTCCGAAAGCAGCGAGATATTGGCGAGGAGATTGATAGGCGTGCCTTTCGGAATCGGACCCAGAACGGCAACTTGGCCGTCGGATGTGAGCAACCCATTCCGTTCGAGCACCGGGAGCAACACGGCCGGCAAGGATGATTTCGACAGCTTCAGCCAGCTCGCCTCGGTGGTGCGGTAAACAGAGGCAAATCCAAGTCGCTTTTCCGGCCAAAGAAGTTTCTCGATGCCGTCCTGAAACGCCTCCATGCGACCGGCAACGGATGGGTCACCGGTAAATTTTCCGACCGAATTGTTTTGCAGATAAGGCGCAGACGCCCAAATACTGACGAGCGAAGGGACGCGTACATAGCCGCGACCGCCGCCGGGCATGACATAGTTCGTGCGATCGCCGCTGATCGGCTCGTTCACCTCGATCGTGCCGACAGCGGGCAAATTCTTGTAAGTCTCGGAACTGAAATTGTCCCAAACATGCCCGCGCAGCGCGTTGCTCGCGAGCGCGCTGCAGGCGTTCGTGCCGATACGCGTCACCGGATAACGTCGGTCCGTCGAGAGAAAATTGTCGTCGAGAAAATCCGGACGGCGGACCAGTTCCGTCATCTTTCTCATAAAATCGTCGCTGCGGACCCAGGCGTCCCATGCCGGCGTCGCACGTTCGACGCCCGGCGGCGGTTCCGGCATTTTATTGTAGCTGACGTGGCAGCCCGCGCAGTTCTCCGCAAACAGCTGTTGTCCGCGCGCGACCGTCGCATCGCTGTCCTGGAGATAGTCGGCGCCGCTAGGAGCCTTGGCGAGCGGCTGCGGCTTGGCGGCTGCGACAAAGAACGCAGCTACGTCGGCAAGCCTGGTTAACGTTGCGCGAAAGTAAGGCGAATTGCGGCGCGCGACCGCGACCGCGATCGGCGTTTCCCGCTTGCCGCCGACCAGGAGGTTGAAATGCTTGAGCCATTCCTGATGGAACGAACCAATGCTGATGTAGACGCGCGCCAGCGCGCCGATGACGCCGACTGAGTCAGCGCCGTCCTTGAGCACATGCGGCACCGGCATCGTTTTTTGCGTGCCGGGTAGATCGAGATTGCCGCCGGCAAGGGATTCTTCAGCGGCGATTTTGAGTCGTGTGCTGACATTGTAGAGCGCGTTCATGGCGCGTGGATTGTTGATGTTGTCGGTCGCCAGCGCCGAGGTATCGACCGTGCCGGGCGGCATTGAGTTGACTACCTGGAACAGGAAATTGCTCTCCTGGTGCGGCAGCACAAAAACGCGAGCCGGTTTCAAATATTGTGCGCCGATATTGCTCGACAGGTTCTCCCAGTCGGGACGCTCGGGCTTGGCCGGCGGATGCAGCGGATGAGGGCCGACATGGCAAAAACCGCAGGCCATTCCGATGCTGTACGGACGCACCAGCTTGGGATCGCTGTAATAGGCCGGATCGTCGTAGAATCGCTGCGGATTCCACTGGCGCCGAGCGGCGGCGTCGAAATTTGGATTGGGAAAAATTCGCAGCCCAACGACGCCGGAGGCGCGGCCGTAAGTCCGCAGGAAAGCATCCTTTGGAAAGGCTTCGTCATAGCGCGCGGCATAGTAGGGGTCGTGCGTGCCGTCGGGGGCATCGAGCCAAAGTCCGTATTGGTCCGCGGCGGATGCTTGCTTGAAACCCGGCTCGTTCATCACGCCGTAATAGGAGAACCGCGTCGAGCGGTTGCGGCTATCTAGCACCTTGAGCAAATCGAACGTGCCGGAGCTCTGGGTCGCCAGCAAATCCCAGAACGCCTCGTCTCCAGCAGTCCACAACAGCCAAGTGTTCCGGCCGCGCACGCCGTGACTGTCGAGATGTATGCCGTCATCCATCGCCGCGAAATAATCGACCGTCGCGATGGGAAAATCGCGCTCGATGGCCGACGTGGACTGAGTGGCGGCGGGACTCGCCGTGCCGAGGAGCACTATTAATGCCGTAACCTGACGGATTCGATTTATCGCACGCTTTGGCATGAGCATCCGCGCCAAAGTTTGATGGCGTCTAAGACTGCAGGCCATTCTATCGCCTCAGCGGTGGTATTGCAGCCCCGCAATCGCGCGAGGTCGCCGTCTGCATAGCTTGGAGACATAACTTGGAGAATTGAATGAGCAGCCGTTCGGCCGTTGCCCGCTCCCTCCCATCTAACCTCTCTGTGGGCGATCGCTCATGTCCCCATGCAGAAGCACATCAGCAGCCTTTTCGGCGATCATGTAGATGGCGGTGACAATGAAATAACCGGGAATTCGGGGGAAGATCGACGCATCAACGATTCGAAGATTTCGTATGCCGTGGACGCGGAATTTGCTGTCGACCACACCGCCCTCATCTTCCGGCTTCATCGCACAGGTGCCACAGGCATGGTGGCCCCAAGCGTTATCCTCGACATGGCGTTTCAGCTGATCGTCAGTGTAAAGATGCCGACCGGGAACCTCTTCTTCGACGATTAAACGGCCTAATGCGTCGAACACCTTGCGCCCGAATCTAATTCCGGTGACCATCGCATCGAGATCCGCGGAGGGAGCGCAGTTGCCCTCACCGAGATAATGAAAGTTGATGTCAGGTCGATCCAGCGCATCTTTGGACCGCAAGCGAACGGTCCCGGCGGTGTTCTGAGTGTATGCTTTGAGGACCGCCCAAGTGAGGTAATTGAGTTTTTTAACGCGTTCCGAGTAACCGGGATAGTAACCGCGGAAATCGGCGAGCAGAAAGAAACAGAAAAGGTCGGGACGCTCCTGATCGGTCCGCGACGGAAACATTGTGGAAAACAAAAGCCCGTTGCTGGTGTAGCTGCCACACCCCCACCGGCGCCACAAAAGATACTGGTGGTCGGCGGTGGTGTAAGTCACCCGACGCAGGGCCTTCCAAGGCTTCTTGACCCGATTGACCACGCCGATCTCATATCGGTCCTGAAGGTTTTGGCCGACGCCAGGCAAATCCTTCACCACGGAGATTCCGTGTTGCGCGAGGTGTTGTGGGTCGCCGACCCCCGACAACATCAATAGTTGCGGAGTATTAAAGACGCCGCCGGCCAGGATCACCTCGCGGCTCGCGCCGACGAATTTTTCGTCGCCGGCCTGGCCATGAGGTTGCGCCGCGGCTCGATACAGTCGGGTCCCCTCACGATAGAAAACTCCGGACGCTATCCGGGAGACCGGATCGATCTTGACGCCGGTAACAAACGCATTCAGGCGGATCGTCAAATTATCCGGAAATCGACTTTGCACGGCGAGCAGGAAGTCCCGAGGGCCGGTGCGGGCATGGCGCGCGGAAGACATCGGCGCAATGCAAACCGTCGAGGCTTCGGCATCGATGAGCCTCTCGTCATTGGGATCGCCCTGGCTGCTCGTCAGCCAACCCCAGCCTTCGGCCGCATCCGGCAGCAGACTGGCGGCGGCGAACAGCGCCCTCTTCAGCGTCCGGCGAAGGCGCCAATCGAAGACAGCCCGCAACGGCAGCGCGCGCTCAGTTGTCAGCCAGCCGCGCCAGCCATGCCCGGTCCGGTTCCAGCCAAAGAGGCGATCAAGCCACGCGAACAGAAACGACCTGTAGCGACAACGTTCGAGCCGGCGAAAATATTTTTGCATATTGGACGCCCGCCACGAAGTATCTCCCGTCGTTTGCCAGATGTGATTCCAGTCGGCATTGCTTGGCCGCACGATGATCATGGCGTTGTGGCCGGCACAGCCGCCAAGCCCGCTGGCGCGCGGATAGAGCACGCCATCGACCTCTTCGTCGTCCCAGCATTGTCGGTAGCGCCAATCCTTCTGCTGTTGCTCCGTGCTCGCGTAATGCCGTACCCAGAAATTCCATCGCAGCGCCGGGTTTTCGGAAGCGAAGGGATGGAACGCCGGGACCGCGTAATCCGCCGACACCGGCCGGGTCTGAGGCGCTTCGTCCAGCGGCTTCCCCGGGTCGTCACCGGCGTCCAGCACGAGCACGCGCCGCCCTGCCTCCGCCAACCGTGCCGCCAGTACGCCGCCGCCGGCTCCGGCGCCGACCACGATATAATCGAAACTCTGCTCCCCCGTCACCGCACAGCTCAGAATTGCTTGAGATAGGCCACGAGCGCGTCCTTATCGTCGGCGGGCAGATCGGCTCCAAAGTAATGACCACGATTGACGACATAGTCAGGACACTTGCTCAGCCCGACCAAAGTGTCGATCATTCCCGTATTGCGAACGGTCTCTTCGGAGTTGGCTTGAGTTTGCGGGTCGGCGAGCTCCTCTGGCGAACATTTGCCGCCCATCTTCTTGAAAGCGCCAAGCAGGGTGGGCGTCGCCTTGAGCAGCCGCCAATAGTGACCCGCCCATCCAGTCTCGTCGTTGTCTAGCAACAATTTCGTGTTTGTCAGCGCATTGATCGGGAAGTCTCGCGGCAACGGCCCCAGCGCGATTCCGCCCTTCTGGTCGATTGCCCAGGGCGCCAGCCAGTGCAGAGTGCCGGCGAAATGCCGCTCCCATGACGGCATGTAACCCGACGGGATCACCAGACAAGCAGGCGCGGTCGTACGATAGATATAGCCAGGTACTGGGATCCGCGTCAGCCTATCCGTGCGCCTCGTCGACGGATTAAGCATTTGTTGGATCGACCGGTTGAATACCTTCATTCTGTTGGCGACGCACGGCAGATAGGGATCGTCGTCGGCGGAAGACGGGCAGCGGTCGGCGCCGGCATAGCCATTATTACCGACGCCTTGAGGCGCCGGATTACTGACGCCTTGAGACGCCGGGGCGCGAGGGGCGGCGTCGTGACTCACATCATCGTCATACCCGACCGAGTTGTTCGATAGGAATGGAGCAGTTGACCAAACGCTGATCAGCGACGGCGGACGAAGATAGCCGCGCCCGTTGCCGAGCGGTCGCAGTGACATCGCGCCACCTGAAACCGGATGGTAAACGGTGAGTTCCTTGACCGGCGGCAGATTTTTGTACGACGACGACGTGAAATTATCCCAGATGTCGCCGGCCAAACCATTGGTGGCGAGTGGCGTGCAGGCGTTGGTCTGCATCAGGTCGACGGGAACCCGACGCTCGGACGATAGATAATTGTCCTCCAGAAACGTCTCGCGGCCGTTGGCGTCGCGTGCCGTGACCAACTTGACCATCGCATCCTTGAATTCCTTGGTCTGCGTCCATTCCCAATAGCGGTCCCAGCACTGGCGATAATTCGGCCCACTGCCGCCGCCCGCGCAAATACCGTCGTTAATCCCGGAATTGGCGGGAATCGGTGGAGTTTTGCTCGAATGGCAAGCGGCGCAATTCTCGGCAAACACGATTTGGCCGCGCTTGACCTTGTCGGAATCGGAGGGGTCAAGGAATGCTGCTCCGCCAGGCGCGTCCGCCAGGTGATCGGGACGGGCCGTGACGAGAAAAAACATCGCCATATCCGGAGTGCGGTCCTCCGTCGCTCGCCAATAAACCGACTGCTTCTCGGCATCACTGATCTTAATTGGCGTAATCTTGCGGCCGCCGATGAAGGGACGAAAGTGCAGCAGCCACTCCTCACTGAACAGACCAATATTCAAATAGACGCGGTTGAGAGCGCCTAGCGTACCCACGGAGTCGGCACCATCCTTCAGCACCCTCATGCTGCGCGACGTGCCGGTTGCCGGATCCCAGAACTGAGAAAGAGCAGCGGTCAGCGGATAGTCCTGAAACTGCTTGTTGTCCCGCTCGCCCCCGGTCAACTGCTCGTCCGCGTGCTCCAGGCTCAAATTGAGGCGCGGGATCACGCTGTACACCGCGTTCATTGTCCGCGGATTGTTCAAATAGTCGGTAGAGACCAGCGACGTGTCCAGACTGCCAGGCGGGTTGGTGTGAAACAGTTGGTAGAGGAAATTTCCCTCGTTGGGCGCGGGTGCATTATCCTTGCCGCGCGGGCTGGTGTTCCAAAAGAAAATGCGATCGACCCAAAAATACTGAGCACCCGGATTTGATGCGAGGTTCTCCCATTTGGGATTTTCAGGATCGTCCGGCGGGTTTATGGCGCTTGGGCCGACGTGACAAAACGCGCAAGACATGCCGATCCGGTAGGGGCGCACGAGGTTACGGTCGTTGTAGTAGGACGAATCCGTGTAGTAGCGCTCGGGGTCCCACCGCGCTCGCGCCTTTTCGTCGAAATCCGGGTTGGGGAACAGCCGCAACCCCAGCACCCCGGTCGGCTCCCCGTAATAGGAACCAACAGGGACGGTCGTGCCGCGGGCTCGGATCTGCACGCCTGGATATTTGACTGGGTCGGCGAGCGGATCGGGCGGACAACTCGGGTCACGCTGGTCGAGCCACAACCCAAACCGCTTAGGGTCGGGCCCCGTGGCTTCGGTAAAACACGGTTCATTGACCAGTCCAAGCCAGGACCAACGATTGTGGCGTCCGTAAGCCATAGCCTTGTGGGACGAAATCGTCTTCAGGAGGTCGAACGCACCGGCGGTATGGCTCGCAGCATAATCCCAGAACCGATCGTTGCCGCCGGTCCAGACGATCCAGGCATTCTGCCCCCGGCTCGCGCTCTCGCGCACTTGTTCCGGGGTGAGCTTAGTCAGAGCAGCGACTTCCGTGATCTCCTTCGGATAGGAAGTGTTATCTGCCGGCTTGACCAGGAGCCCCTTGTCCATGTGAGCGAAATAGCTGCAATCAGCCGGTTCCTCGTCGCACGGTTTAGCTACGGCCGGCAGCGACTGCTGCGTTCGCCCAGCCGCCTTCGCCTCGTCGGGGATGGTGCCAAATTTTGCGCTCTCCGGCTCAACAATCGCCCGAAACACGAGGAACCCGGCAACAACTAACAGTACTGACAGCCCCCCCAGAGCGATGAGCGCCCATTTCAATATCACTCTCAATCTTACCCGGATGATTTTCATGGCTGGGTCTCGTCGCTTGGCGGAATCACAACGTCTTCAGGAAGGCCAGCAGGGACTCTTTGTCCTGATCAGACAGATTGGTACCGTAGAGATGCCCGCTATTGCCGTTGCCGGGGCTGGTTGTGTCGTAGAGCGTACCGAAACGTTCGGCAGGCGTACCCGCCCGACTGACAAATCCGCCGTCGGCCGGATCGACCAGGTCATAGCCGCGGTAGAATTTTTGCGGCCGTTGAGACGGCAGCGCCAACAGATCGCGCAGCGTTGGTACTGAGCCATTATGCAGGTAAGGGCCGCGCAGCCACAGCCCGGTCAATTCGTTAGCCAAGTAACCGTTGGTCTTATGGAATGCATGGAAGCCCCAATTGTAACCGCCGTCCCGGTAGTTCGAGTAGCGATCCTTCGCGGCCTCGGTCCACATGTCGATGCGATGACGATCGGTGCCCAACTCCGTCGCCGAAATGACTGTACGGAATCGTGCTCCGTCCGGCTCGTGACAGTTGGCGCACTGAGCCTGGTAGAGCGCCTGACCTTTCGCGACCTGGGCGGCATCGACGCGATAGGGATCGTCCGCGTTGAGCCCGGTGGAGAAGGGCGAGGGCGGCGGTTTCTGCAAACGAATAAAATTGATGATGACGTCAAGAGTCCCCTTGGCGCCGGTATAACCTTGATACGACATGCCGTCGCCGATAGCGCCAGAGATCGACGTTTCTTGAAGACTGGAGTTGAGGCCATCCCAGTGCAGCGAATATTCGCGAGCGGTATTCGTCAGCTGGTTCAGGTCCCAAAGCGGCATGATGTCAGAGTTGCCGATCGTACAGTCGTCGGGCAGGTGGAGGTTGGAGAACTTGACCGGATTGAACGGGTCGATCCGCCCCGGCCCCCAATCCGGTCGCGGACAATCGGGTCGCGAGTCCATCCAAGCGAAGCGAGTCGCCTGCTCTGCGAACGCGGATCGGACCGCTGGAATCAGCAAGTAGCGGTACAGCAGGCGCTCTCCGAGCGGCATGTCGTAAATCGCCGTGATCGCGGCCATGACCTTGTCGGCGGTGAACCGCTCCTTATGGCGGCCAATCGCGACCAGGAAGCGCAAGAAGCCCTGGATATTGACCCGCGTGCCGGCGCCAGCCGGAACAAACGTTGCAGGGTCATTGGCATGCAGGCGATAGCTGCCTTGGTGGCAAAACGCACAGTTTGGCGCCACCCGCGGGATGACGCCCAGTGTCTTTTCGGAGAATCCGACTGGCAGTTGCTCTCCCGCAACCCAATAGACGCCGATGGCGCCGTAGCCGTCCTGATTTCCTGGCAGGTATTCGGGAAAGATCGTCGGCAACACCCGCCAGATCCAATAGGGAATCCCTTGCGCGGTTTCGTTGCCGATCGAGCCGTGGTCGAAGACCTGCAACGGATCGTTGGTGGCGGCCTGCGCGACAGGACGCAACAGCACGAACCAGGCGAACAGGATCAGAACCACGATCAGCGCCAAAAAGCCCGCCAGGCATTTGGAAATGATCCTCATCATCGGATTATTCCCGACTCCCGGCTTTGCTTCTCGATCGCCTTGATGCGGATCAAGCAATAAAGGGTCGTCGAGCCGATCAGGGCGTCGGTGAAAGAAATTGACAAGAAACCGGGAGGCTGCCCGAACAGTACCACTGCAACGAAGAAAAACGTGGAGCCAAACGTACGCGAAGGAAAGACAGCGATATAGGCATTGGCCCGATAGCGCACAAAGTCGACGGCGGCCGGAACATAAAAGACCGAAATGATCATCAGCAATCCGGCCGCTGCGCGCGCCCATATCAGTTCTTCGAGCGGGATATTGAACAGGTCCAGCATCCATCGCGGAAAGAACAACAGCGGGACAATGAATAATGAGTTCAGAAAAATGCCGAACCACAGCAGAATCGTGTGACGCAAGATCCAATAGCTCACGGTATTTTTGCTGGAGGGTTTCATAGCGTCTTCATGTACTCCACGAGGGCATCCTTGTCGGGCGGCGACAGTTTGGTTCCGTAAACCTCGCCATCGTGTCCGATGTTGGAATTGCCGGGGACGGAGGTGTCGTAAACGAACAAGTCCTCGAGGGCCGATCCAAATCCATCGTAGCGATAGCCGACCTTGCTGGTGTCGAGGATGTCGCTGCCCCGGTACCATTTCGCGGGCCGATTGCCGGCCGGCTCCAACAGATCGCGCAGCGTCGGCACCGAGCCGTTATGAAGATACGGCGAACGCGCCCAGATACCGTCGAGTGGCTGGTTCGCGTAGCCGGCCGTCTTGTGAAAGTGGGTAAAGCGCCATGGATAGCCGACGTAGAGCGTGTTCTGCGCAGCGGCAAAGTTTTGTGTGTAGGATTGCCAACGGCCGGGGTCCGTGCCGATTTTATCCAAGGCATCGACTTGACCGAGACCGGGGAAGCGGTTGGTGTCGTAGTCGTACTGTCCGGTCGCGTCTTTCATGCCGTGGCAGCCGGCGCAATATTCCGCGAAGAGCTGACGGCCGCGAGTGACCTTCGACTGATCGATCGCCGAGGGTATGGGAAATGCCGGCGGTTGGAGGTCCCAAATCCAGGCGCGAATCCGCTTGATTGACGCAATGTCGACGGACACGGGAGTTACGCCGGCACCGAGGGCGGCGCTTAAATCACGCTCGTCGACCGACGTGTTGTTGCCGTCCCAGTGGAGGTTCATGCCGTCGCGCGGGTGCTGCTCCCAGATCGAGGGAAAGTTGGATGCGGCGTTTAATTCGGTTTCGGTAATGTGCTTGGCGTCCATTGGAAAATTAAATTGGATCGCCTTGTAGGGGTTGAAGGTATCAACACGGCCTGGCCCCCAATCGAAATAGGGACCGTAGTGGAGGCCGCTGCTTGTGTCCTGGTTCTGTGACCCCAAGAATGCAAACTGTTCAGAGAGCTGCATCAAAGCTTGTTGCACGCGTGGAAAGACGATGTAGCGGTAAATCAAACGTTTGATAAAGTTGAGGTGTCCCCCAACCGCCGGACTGTCGATGGCTGCGATCAAGTTATCAGCATTGAATTTCGGGTCAGCGGCGACTTTAAGAAAGAATTTCAACAAGTCGTAAAGACGCAAATTATTGGACGGTGCGCCATAGATCATGGTCGGCTTGTCGGTCAGGTTGATCCTGTAGGTGCCGACATGGCAAACGGAGCAATTGAGCCAGACCCGCTCAACGCCGGTAACGATTCGCCTCGACATGCCAATAGGCAGCTCGGACTGCTCGGTCTCGTACAGCATTCCGAACCGGCGGTAGCCTGTTGGCCCAAGTTCGTTCCGGTACATGACCGCGAGCGCCTTGAATACCAGGATCGGAATCCCGTTGGTCGGCTCGCTGCCGATCGAACCATATTTGAAATGATCGAGATTATTGCGGTAAGCGACGACGTACTGGTTGACGAAAACCAGGTAATAAACCGCAATCAACAACAACAGCAGGGCGACCAGATAACGTAGCCACCTATAACGACGGAGTACCCGTTCAGCAGGTGTTGGAGGATCGTAGTTCATGGTGAACACCCCCTCTCTGCCCTCTCGGGCGCAGTTCACCGGAATAGCGGCGGCTGAAAAACCGACATGACGGACGTGATCAGATTTTTCCACTTTTCATCGAAGGTATCGCCGTCGTAGCGGGACACTTCGTAACATCCGAGTGGATTGGCCAGATCGTTGACCAGGCACTTGTTGCAGTAAGTACATTCCTTGTGCTTGATCGGCCCATTGGCGGTGCGCAGAATTTGCGGCAAATCATTGTTAGCAATCAGCGGCCGCGCGATGCTGACACCGTCGCACGAGCCGTCTCGGATCACACCGGCAATATTGGCAGCGTGTTGGAAGCCGCCAGTGCAGAGAAATTTGACGCTCGGGTCGATCTTCGTGATTTCGTCGCGCAGATATTTGGCATAGCTGGCGTTGATGCCTTCGATGACTTTGCCCCGGCGCCATCGCCACAGCCATTGAAATAGCCGGCCAGTGACCGGATTGTTGAAGATCGCGTAATTGAAGCGGGTGCGAACGCCCGACGCCAACATGCCGCCGTACCAACGCACCAGAGCCTGAGTCGATATATCACCCGGCGGATTGCGCGGGTGAGGAAAAGTCGATCCACTGGAAATGTGAAAAGCATCGACACCCTTACCGTCGTCGAGCAGCATTTTGCAGATCGTAAGGGTATCTTCGAGCGTGTTACCCTTTTTCTTCCATGGATAGAGCCAGTTGTTGTGATCAACGCCGTTGATCTTCATCTGCAGATGAAAGTCCGGACCGACTTCGCGACGGATAGCGCGTACGATCTCAAGCACGAACCGCGCCCTGTTTTCCACGGGGCCGCCGTAATCGTCGGTACGATCGTTAATTCCCGAACTCAGGAACTGGGTAATCAGGTATCCGTTTGCGCCGTGCAGTTCGACGCCGTCGAGTCCCGCCTCTTTCGCGCGTCGTGCACCTTGGGCGAACTGCTCGACGACCTCGCGGATTTCAGTAACGGTCATGGCCTGAGCCAGTATTCCGTGGAAGTAGTCCTTTTGACTCGTTGAGCTCTGGGCTTTCTTGAACATGTTCTCGACGCCGCCCATGTCCTGCTGTCGCCCGGAATGGCTCAGTTGCATGATAAAGCGGCAGTCATACTCATGAACGCGCTTGGCAATCTCGCGCCAGAATGGAATCTTGTCATCGTCATCGATCATAGCGTATCGAATCAAAATTCGCCCGCGGACCGCGACCGGTGTGTAGGACGAAATGATGCAGCCGACGCCGCCTCTGGCAAATTTCTCCTCCCAGTTTAATCGCGTATGACCGCCATAGCCGTTGTATTCGTCAAACATTCCAGACAAATTCGACCGGAATAAACGATTCTTGACTTCGAGATGTCGAAATTTCAGCGATGAGAAAATCAGCGCTGCATTGTCTTCGTGCAGAAACGTTTCGTCCGTAACCCTTGTCACGTCTGACTCCCTCGGTGAGAGCAGCAATATTCGTGGGATGATTTCAAAGAATTGGACGTTCCATCACACCTTAAGTTGTTCGTTCCTGTGGTTTTCAGCGGGGACATCCATTGCCCGAGATGTGCCCTGGTGTGTGACGTCGATGAGGTGGTGTCTCTCAAGCAATGATTCATCTTTGCAACGCGCTCCGAAACTCAAAGCTGCAGTGCTTCTCGATGTCGCGCCTTTCACACACCCGTCGACGCTCGATGCGGCCGACGCAAAAGGGATAGTTACATTTTCGGCATTCTATCGCTCTTAGAAAAAGAATGCAATACAACCTGCATATAATATTTATTCTTTGGTCCTGCATCGGATGACCCTCTGCTGCCGCGTTGGCAACATCACGAACTATGTGGTGATGTGGTCGCGGAGTGTCGGCCTTTGCGTCGCGCGGTGGACATAACTCAGGTCGCCAAAGTTTTGCGTTCCACGATGCGATCAATCCAAAAGCGCCGAGCTTTAGCTGTTGCTACAGGCGACTACGCATTCAATGGCGCCTATGTTCGCTGATTTAGATGTCGGGATTTCGACATCGGCCCGAACGCAGGCTTTAAGCGACGATCGGTTTTGCGGAGCCGACGGTCAACCTTTGCCCGTTGCTAACCCATGGCTGCAGGTCCGAGGGGCGAGCGTTCGCCCCTCGTGGTTCTTCGCGAAAGCCTCCGCTTTGGGTTGATTTGGGCCTCGCGCGAATGTCGCCTTCGGAGGAGTGCTAGCGATGTCTGCAATTGGCCGATGCTGTCGAAAAAGTCGATTTTCCGACAGGAGCGAGCCCTCGGAACGATTTGATTGAGTGTGTGAGATCGGATGCCCTTTGCCTTTAGACTCTGCCCGCTTGGCACCGCCGCTCACGACGCAGCCGGTAGCGGGTGCGGATGTCCGAGGGCTCGAAGTGCCAGCGTCTTGAGGTTCTGGACGATGGCGGCGAGGTGGAATTCGTCGCGTGCACCAGACAAGCCGCGGAGCCGCATGCGTTCGAAGCCGTGGTGAATCTTCAAATGGGCGAAGCGCATCTCGACACGTTTGCGCTCGTCGCGCGATTTGGCGAATGCTTGTGTCTTCATCTTCCGCCGCGCGACATCGCGGGCGTCTTCATGAATGTCGCGCGGGACTTGTCGCGCCGGCATGTTGGGACAGCACTGCATCTTGAGTGCGCAGACGTCGCAGTCGTACTTTGAGGCGCGATAGCGCAGCATGGTACCGTCGTGCACCCTGCCCGTAGTGTGCAGCACCTTGTCGTTGGGGCAAACGTAAACCCCGCGCCGCCTGTCCCAGCGGAAGTCGCTGCGAGAGAAAGTGCCGTCGTCGCGCTCGCTGGCATCGCGAACTGGGATGTGCGGGGTGATTCTCTTCTCCTTGACCAACCAACCGAGGAACTTGCCCGTCCCATAGGCGGTGTCGGCGGCGAGCCGCTTTGGCTTCAAATTGAAGCGGCGCTCGGTACGATCGAGCATTGTCTTTGTCGATTCAACCTCGTCGTAGGTGCGCGCCGGCGTCGGCTCGACATCGATAATGACGGCGTTCTCGATGTCGATGAGATAGTTGAGCCCGTAGCCGAATTGCACCCGCTTATTGGCCTTGGCGGTCCATGCCGATTGCGGGTCCGATGGTGAGATTACCTTGGGCGGCTGGCGCTCAGAACGATGCTGCGGTTTGTTCTTCGGCCCGCCGTCGTCACCATCATCTGGAATATCATCCTTCGTTGCCGCATCGGCTTCGATTGCCGCCAGATACTCAGCCACGGCCCGCTTCTGACGCTGCTTGTCAGTCCATCCGATCTCGTCCGGGGCCTTGCCATGGTAGCGGCTGGCGTTGGCCTCCATCACGCTGGCGTCGACAGCAAAACCTTCGCCCTTGACCAGCCCGGCAGTCATGCAGGCCACCACGATCCGCTCGAATATGTGGCGAAAGACGTCGCTCTGTCGGAACCGATGCAACCGGTTCTCCGAAAAGGTCGAGTGGTGGGGGACCTTGTCATCGAGGTCGAGCCGACAAAACCAGCGATACGCCAGATGCAACTCGACTTCCTGCGTCAGCCTGCGCTCCGATCGCAGACCGTAACAGTATCCGACAATCAACATCCGGATCATCAGTTCAGGATCAACTGACGGCCGACCGATCTCGCTGTAGGACGGCGCAAGCCGCTCGTGCATATCGGCGAGCGCCGCCGTCACAAAACCATCGATACGTCTGAGCAAGTGATCCTTCGGGACGCGCTCATCGAGCCGAAACTGATAGATAAAACTTGGTTGATCGCCGCTCCGCCGACCCATCATCGCCGCCTCCAAGGCCGCCATCCACGCAGTCAGCGGAATCACTGTTCGGCGAAGTTCTCAAGCCTTTTTCGACAGCATCGGTCATAAGCGGACATTCCGCGATGCTCGGGCCATGTCGGCTATAACTCCGAAGGTCGACATCGCTCG
>Ga0209006_10002181_pt1 | contig 17836 bp, 13 predicted proteins | sample JacPin_JW_Ref_O2_FD_188567 | JGI IMG/M metagenome (GOLD analysis project Ga0209006, IMG submission 188567) | Forest soil microbial communities from Algoma, Ontario, Canada - Jack Pine, Ontario site 1_JW_Ref_O2 (SPAdes) (version 2) | ecosystem: Environmental > Terrestrial > Soil > Boreal... | reverse complement strand
CCTGTCAAATTCGAGGCGGGTATGCGTATATGCCCGCGAAAAAGGGACCACCCGCCCTTTAGAATCCGAGCGCATCCCTTTCTGGGTCGGTTAAAAACTCCTCGAATTCGAAACCATTCTCTATTTTCAAAACATCGAGTACCCTCACTGCATTGCGGAAGAAGTCGCCGCATCCTCCCACTCCTTACGCATCTTTGGGGTGATCCAAATGACTTTCGCGCCGCAGCTGTGAATCACGTCGATCGCCTGGACCGTGTCGCCGAAATTGGTGTCGATATCGGCTTCGACATATACCGTCCAAACGATCCGCTTCCCAAGTTGCTCCATCAGCTTCGAACGCAGTTCGTCTCGCGGAACTTCCTCGCCATTCACAAGAAAGTTCGCAGGAGACCGGACATAGATTCCGAGTGTGTCCGGCCACGGACTCTTGCCAACTACACTCGTGCGCGGCGTTCCCCAGTTTACAAATTGGCCGTAAGAAGGCCAGCGGCCCTCAACCATGTATACGAACATCAAAACCATCAGCAGCGATCCCCAAACAAGACCAAAATTCATCGGCTCGGAGATCAACCGCAAGGGTTCATATCTCTTGAACGGCAGCACCTGCCGCAACGCCATCTCCGGGAAAACCCGAGGGGCCAACGGTCGAGCAAATCGTGGCATCCGGCGATAGGCAGTCACCATTAACGCCAACCCGGTGCCACCCAAGAGGAGGCAGAGAATCTCTATCCGCTCGACATCCCAGCTTTGCTCGTACGAACTCGTCGAGATCACAAGGCGTGGGTGCCGGAAATCCAAACACGGCGCCGCTACTGTGTTGTCCCACTCGATTTGATATCGCCCCGGGATAACATCGAAGAAATCCTCAATACCGTAGGGCGAAACGCTAACTTGTTCGGAACTTGCCGCAAGTGCACGAGCTGCCGTGTTGGCCGGGTCGAGTCGAAACAATTGCAAGCGAGGCTTCCCAACTGTTTTGTAGTTGCAGCGTTTATCCTCGTACCAATCGTCGATACTGGAATCGAGTTGGAGTAAAACCAGGTAATTTCCCGCCAGGTTAATTTCGAATGGTGCTGAATGCAGGTGGGTTGAATTCAGCGAGACGGGCTGCCTGAGAGGATCGAAAATTCTGGAATCCAGCCAACGGGCGGCTAGTACGAAGGTCGCCGTCGCGGCGACAAAAAAGCTCAAGCCCAGAAGCGCTAGGATTTTGGGCCGCATCTTTTCCTGTCGTATTTAGACACCCTCAAGCAGTCTCTTGTTCCCTCGCCGACGCAGGGACCCGGCGCGCCACATGTCTGCAATCGAGATATGTTGAATCAACTTAATTGGCGATCACTGCGGTTCGGGGATATCAAGCCAAGATATGTACACAAACCGATACTAGATCTTCTGTTCCGGCGCTTTGAATGGCTGAGCGACGCCTTAACCGGGCAAGCCAATCGCTGGCGATGTTAGCTCAGCACAGACTTTGCGCAGGGTGGTCCCTTTTTCGCGGGCATATCCGCATACGCGTCAAATTCGAGGCGATTCGTGAAAGCGGGCGCTGCGAGGTGTTTGTTTAGAGACGATACCTCAGGAACATATTGAGTGCGCTGCGGGGGCGAACGTATGTTGGTTACAACCGCGTTAAAAGCCCAAGTAGAGATCGGCGGAGCCCATGAATCCTGTTTCGTTTCCGGCTATTCGTAGACGATTGTCCGCAATCTGCATAGCCGCCATTTGCGCGGCAATATTCGCATGCGGTGGAGGATCGAACGGAGGAAACACGAGCACGGGCGGCGGCGGGACTGGCGGCAGCACGACGTCGACGCCAGACGAGGTGTTGTATGTGGCATCGGGAGACAACGGCCAAGGCGAGATTCTCGCGTTTCCCGTGACGAGCAGTTCTGGAACGTTAGGCTCTTCCACCTCGTTCGATGCGCCCCAATATTTGTACCAAATGACACCGGACCCCGCCGGCAAGTTCTTATACGCGTCGGATTTCGATAATGGAGCGATGCGAGTCTATTCGATTCAGGCCTCGACAGGTGCACTCAGCGAAGTGTCGGGATCGCCGTTTGTGCCGCCTGTGACGCCGGGCAACGCCGGCCCTTTCGCGATTACACCGGATGGAAAATTCCTGTTCTATGCTGTCTACAACATCACCGGTGACATCGTGACATTCAGCGCGGCTTCGGGAACATTGACGCCCACCGGTGCGGTTGCACACGACGACGGCCAGCCATTTCAGATGGCTGTCGACCCCAGTGGCAAGTTTTTGTATGTCACAAATCACGGGGACAACATGGTGAATGGGCAGATCTCCGTCTTTTCGATCGACAGCACCGGCGCTCTCACGGAGATTGCGGGGTCGCCATTCGACTTTCAGAGCGATAACAACGAAGAACCGAACGGTCTTGCGATTCATCCCAGCGGAAAATTCGTTTATTTGGCCTTAACGAATGCGAATGCCGGTATCGACGCCGCGACGATAAATGCCACTACGGGTGCATTGACTCTGATCACTGGTTCGCCGTTCGTACCCGGATCTTCCTTAACCTCGGGCTACATGGCGATGAACCCTTCTGGAACAATGCTTTACGTGACTGGAAATGGGGTCGCTCAAGCCATTGCGATTGATCCTTCGACCGGAAAGCTAACACCGCTGGACACCTTGAACACGCAACCGCCCGTTCAGATTGTCGTGGATACCGCGGGCAAGAATCTGCTCGGGTCGATCGCACCTTCCAAAAGCGTAGCGAGCTATCCGATTGACGCTACTGGAAACGCAGGCGCCCCAACGCTGTATCCGGCCGGAGTTGATCCTGGTGCATTGACGATCGTGAAGCTGCAATAGCCGCGGCCATCGACGCACTCGGCGAATTGAAACTTTCGGCGACGCATACCAAACGAAAAAACTTTGCCTACGACCCGATGACGGTTGAGTTGCGTCTAAATTGGAAGTGACGCGTCCGCTTCGGCGATCGGGTGATTCGCCTTTTCGTTCGCCGAACAGAAAATTCGCCGAAGGAGGCAGGATCATGGCAGACAAAATTGTGAGGACGACGGTTGACGGGACGTTTCGGCAAACGAATTTGACGAACGAGCCGGCGGAGTATTTGGCGAAGCGCGAAGAGCTTCGGCTTGCGGAAATCGAATTGATGAAGCAGCGCGAACGTGTCGCCGAGATGCGACGCAATCTTCCTCAAGGCGCAATCGTGAACGACTCCCAATTTGAAGAAGGGCCGCGCGACCTCAACGCGGGCGATTCGCCGGTCAGCAAGGTCCGGCTCAGCCAGCTTTTCACCCAGCCCGATCGCTCGCTGGTCATCTATCACTTCATGTACGGCAAAAAGAACAGCAAAGCCTGCCCGATGTGCACGGCGTGGATCGATGGGGTGAACGGCATCGCGCATCATCTTGCGCAAAAGCTCGATTTCGCTTTGGTCGCGGCTGCGGATGTGCCGACGCTGCGCGGCTTCGCACGCGAACGCGGGTGGGACAAGCTCCGCCTCGTCAGCGCCGGCGACAGCACATTCAAGTTCGACTTCGGCAGCGAAAATCCCGAAGGCGGTCAGGACTCGACGATTTCCGTTTTCACTCGCGATTCTAACGGCGCCGTGCGCCACTTCTACACGGCGCATCCTTGGATGTCCCCGGAAATCAAAGAGCGCGGCATCGACCTGCTGACGCCGACATGGCATTTTCTCGATCTCACGCCGCAGGGGCGCGGCAATTGGTACACGAGCCTCGACTACGGCACAAAGGTGCAAGCCGCATCGAAATAAGCGCTCACGAAAGAAGCTCGAACAACGAAGGAACCCGGCGCACGCAATTTTGCCCGTTGGTACAGGTTGTTGCCGCGGTCGATCGACCGGTTGCTCGAAAGCGACCCGCGACGATTGCATCCTTGTTCGGGCTTCCCGGCAATCTTTATAATTGCTGTATCCTCGCGCCCGCACGCTGAGGAAAGTCGGCCCACGATCACATTTCGGCGATCATCACGAATCAGAGGATCTAAGTTGAGTTACGCCACACTCGAACAAAAGATTCACGACTTTTTCGGCGACGCCGACGCAAGCGGATTTGGATCCGGTTGGTGGAGCGGCATTCTGTCGGTCTTCTGCGGAATTCTCGCGTTCGGCGCGGTCATCTGCCTGCATTTTCCTCAGTTGCTGACCTCACCTGAGCTGCGCGTGCACTATCCCATGCACACGATGCGCATCGTGATTCAATGCCTCATCGTTGCCGGAGTCGTGTTCGGCGTTCTCTCTTGCTTGCTGCGTAGGAAAAAAGTTTTGGCGTTCACGGGAATGTTATTCGCCATCGCCGCGACCGCCATCGGCGGATCGAGCGTCGAGATCAACCAAACCTTGCACGCCGGACCATCCATCGGTCTCGATTGGTTTTTACTCGATTTGCTCTTGATGGCAGTGATCTACGTGCCGCTCGAAAGACTCTGGCCGCAATATCCCGAACAAGGCACATTTCGCAATCAGTGGACGCTGGACATCGTTTATTTCATGTCCACGCATTTTCCACTGCAAATTTTATCGTTTCTCGTTTTGCTCCCCGCCACTCAGGCCACAAGATATCTGGGCATACCGAGCCTCCAGCATTTCATCGCGCGCATGCCTTGGCTATTGCAGTTCTTCCTGGCGATCGTGGTCGCCGACCTCGCCGAGTATTTCGTCCACCTGGCTTTCCACAAAGTGCCGTTCCTCTGGCGCTTTCATGCGATTCATCACTCGTCAAAAGCGCTCGATTGGATCGCAGGCTCCCGCTCGCACTTCGTCGACGACACCCTCGTGCGCGCCTTCGTCCTGCTTCCTCTCATGTTCGGATTTTCACAGACAATCATCTTCGCGTACCTGATTTTCGTTACGCTTCACGCGACATGGACCCACTGCAACTTTGGCCCCAACGCAAAGTGGTTGGAAAAATTCCTGGTGATGCCACGCTACCACCATTGGCATCACACGTCGCAACCCGAGGGTATCGACAAGAATTTCGCGATCCATTTCCCATGGATCGACAAAATCTTTGGCACTTACTATTTTCCTGAGAAATGGCCGGAGTCCTACGGCTTGGCGGGCGAAGAACTTGCACCGACCTTTCTTGGTCAGACGGTGCAAGCCTTCTACAACAAGAAGAAAGCGTCTTAGAAATTCAGCGCCGTCAGCGGAACATCCTTCGGCACTTCAGCGCCTCTCGTCGTCGCCTGCACCAATCCAAGCGCCTTCATCACTTTGACCGTCAGAAATCCGAAATCGTATTCCGATTCGTGATGGCTCAATCGCAACAACCCCGGATAGTGGTGATGATTATTTTGCAGGCAAGCGCTGAACGTCGCCGTCACCGGCAGCCATTCGCCGATATTCATCGCGTTGTCTTCTTCATCGAGGTATCGCCGATATCCGAAGCTCCGCGTGTGCGTCCAATAGTTCTGAATCATGTTGACCCACAATGCGAAAACCCGCATCAAGACCCATATCGCCACCGCGAAACGCAGATCGCCGACAAGCTTCCACAGAAAATAAAAACTCCAGGCCTGCGCAACGATCGCAAAAACCGGGCTCGCGACAATGCGAAACGTCCACGAGCTCAAAATTGGATCCGTAGCCAGATTTTCGTTGCACCTGTACGGCATCAGGCAGCGATACATCGTCATCCAGAGCCCGTCGCTCGAAAGCTTGTTCGGATCGCCTTCATGGTCCGAGTTCTTGTGATGCAAGCGATGACGATTCACCCACGCGATCGGATCAACGTAGATCCCAAAAACGTTGTTCACAATAGTGACCATTTTGATGAACCATTCCTTGTAGTCGAGCGCCCGATGCGCGATTCCCATGTGCAGAACATCTGCCAGATACAGCCCAGCCATGAACCAGCACCCGACAAAATAAATCGCCCCGATCAACAGCCCGAGCCAGGGCCCCAAATGCGCCGGCGCAAAATACATGCAGGCCGCCGCGTACGCCAGAATGATGAGATAGCCGTAGAAGTTGTAAATCTTCACGTGAATTCTCCGCTGCGCGCTATTCAAACAAAGTTGCAGCCGTCTTTCAAATGACAAGTTGAAGAAAGTTTACGCGTGAGTTGCGCTCGCGTCGGCGACCGGAACGGCGCCGAACCCGCCGCGGAAGGCAGAAGCTTTCTAACTGTTCGCCGCTTGCATCAAAACTTCGCGAAGCCGCCGCGCCACAATCGCGTCTTCGCCCGGCTCAAGCATCCACACGCCAACTATAATCTTGTTCGTGTCCTTAGGAATCCCCGCACTCGCCTGGCTCGACCCGGTCGCCGGATTCAGTTCGATGCTCGGCGTCCCATGCCGCAGCGCCCGCGACACATCTTTCGGCGCGATTCTCACCCGCGCCACATCGTAGCGAATCAGCAAATGCGGAACATTGTTCGCCACCGGCGGAATAAACACCTCCGCCGTCAGCGTCGGAATATCTTTGAGCGCAGCCGCAATCACCTCGCAGCGCTTCCGAAATTCCGCTTCGAACTCCGCATCCGACTGGCTCGTGAACCAATCGATCGCCGCAACCATCCCAACGATCTGCTCCTTCGCGACTTTCATCCCGCGGCCGACCACGTCATCGTTCGGCGAATTATTTTTCGTAGCCGCGACAATCAGCTCCGTTTTGCCCAGCAGCAACCCTGCGTTCTGCGGCCCACGCATCCCCTTCCCGCCCGAGAACGCAACCAGATCGAACCCCATCTGCGTGTAATTCCATAAATTGGAAATCGGCGGCACATCGGCCGCCGCGTCGTTGAGGCACGGCACATTGTGCGCATGAGCGACGCGAATCCAATCCTGCCGGCTGATTTGCCCGCCGTCGGCAGCGTTGTAGAAAAAACACATCATCGTATTGGGCGTGAACGCCGCCTGATACTGCTCGATCGTCTCGACTTCGACAAACCGAATCCCGCAATTTCGCATCGCGTGGTCGTAGTCGTACCGATGCAATTTCTGCACGATGACTTCGTTCTTCAATCCCGTCATGTCGGTGGGAATCAAATGCCCCGCCGTCGGTCCGTTGGCAACGCTCATACACGCCGCCGTGCCCAGCGTCACCGCCGACGCCGCGCCACACGTCACCATCGCCGATTCACACTTCAACTTTTCCGCGAGGTACTTGCCCGCCGCTTGCTGCAACTCCTCCAGGAAAACCGGATGCTTCGCCGCTTCCGCCACCGCAGCCTGCACCGGCGGCGGCATCAGGCAGCCCGTCAGATACGTATAGGTCCCCGCCGCATTGATGCGCTTCGTGACACCCAGCTTGTCGTAATAATCGACTGGCGCTCCAGGCGGCGTCGGTGACGGCGTCGCAGCCGGAGCCTGCGCAGCAGCAGCCGTTTCAAACGGCAATGCGCGGCTGATCGCCAGTCCCGTAAGTCCGATTCGTATTCGTTCAAAGAAATTTCGTCTTGAGCCAGGCCTGCTCACGAAGTACTCCTTGGGCGGCGTTAATGCCACCGCAGAATTCCGCGACCAACGAGCTCTTACGGCGCGAATTGTGCCACGCATCATACACCCGTGAAACATTTGTAGCTTGGTCGGCCCCGCTCGGTGACGAAATCACATCCGAACGAAGTGGCTATATTCCACGCCGGAAATGCCCTGCGAAGTAGTTTGCTAAAGACATGCTTTTGCCGCCATGTTATAAGACCACTTCTGAAGAACAAGATTCAGCGAAAGAACGAGAGGTAGATCATGGGCGCATTTATAAGCTCACCGGCGGCTATGCTGGCGGTGGTGATTCCGAGTGATGTGATTTGGTCGTACACGGTTTTCACACTGGTCTGTATTGCCGGAATCGCGACGATCTTTCTGCGGGGCGACTGGCAAAAAGCGCGTGGCATCGACAGATTGATTCTCTTCGGCCCAATCTTCTACGCTGCACCTCTTGGCGGATTCGGCGCCGAGCACTTCACGCAAGCGGCCGGCATCGCCTCGATCGTGCCCAAGTTCATTCCCTGGCACATGTTCTGGGCGTTGTTTCTCGGAGGGTGTTTCATCGCAGCTTCGTTCAGCATGGTGACGCGTATCCAGGCGCGGCTTTCGGCAAGCCTTGTCGGGCTGAATTTCTTTCTGTTCGTTGTGCTGATGGACGCGCCAGGCTGGGCTACGCAACCGGGCAATCGAATTTTCGCGATGCTGACCCTTCGGGAGTTGGCTTTCAGCGGCGGCGCATTGGCACTTGCTGCGGGCCTGGCGGAGCGCAGCAACTTGCAAGGCTCACGCATTTTCGCAACGATCGCTCGCTACTTTGTCGGAATCCCCATATTGGTCTACAGCATCCCGCAGTTCATGCACGCGAATCTTCTTCCGGGCGTGCCACTGGAGCGCGCGACTCCTGACTACATTTGGGGACACTCGGTGTGGTCCTACCTCGCGGGCTTCGTCTATCTCGTTTGCGGAGTGCTCCTTCTCATCGGGAAAAACACGCGAGTCGCCGCCACGTGGGCGGCCCTCACAGTGCTCCTCGTGGAGCTGGTCATTTATCTCCCTATAGGAGTCGTGGACCGCGCTAGCCTCGACAACGGCTTCAACTATGTGGCCGACACTCTGATGTTTTGCGGCGCGGTTTTCCTGCTCGCCGGCGCCATGCCGCGCGAAGAATCCCGACAAGCCGCGTTCGCTACTGCGCCGCATGCGGCTTGACGCCGGTCCACGTCCATCCGCGAATCTTCCACGCGCCCGATTCGCGATTCAACACCGCCGTCATCTGACCTTCTTCTTTGGTCGGCTTGCCGTGCTCTTTATATAGATAGACCGTCGGGATCACGACGTACGCCGCATCCGCGACCTGCTCCACACGCGTCGGCTTTCCGTAAGTGACTTTTCCATCGGTCACGCCGGTCGCTTGTGCGTGCTTGTCGTAAGCGTCGGCCCAATCGTGAGGCGCGTTCGGCCCGGTCCACAGATGCGGAGCGAACTCATCGATAATCGTAATCGGCCCGCTCGCATACGCCGCGAAGGCCGACTGCAAATTGCCAGTGTTGAACCCATCGATAAATTGTCGAACCGGTGTGGCCGGCTCATCCACAGTGGCCGGAACAACCGCAGGCGCGCAAAGCACAAGTGCGATCAACACGACGAGTACATGCTTCATGATTTTCCCTCGCAGAAAATCCGTGGGACCACAGGAATTTGTGCGACAGCCTCGCACGCTCGTCCAACCCTGTCAATTGATCGCCAACCGTCCTCACGCTTAGTCGCGCCGATACGTACTGACTTCGACATCGAAATCACTGTGCGTTTTTGGGAAATATCCCCCACGACCGCGCGAAATTGGGAAACTGCGCGAAATTTGCTTACGCTCTCACAACTTCGGCGTCCTAAATCGCAAGGCAAGGTGTATCGTTGCCGCCAAACGAGCGGGGTGCTTGTTCTCGGCATCGCTTCACGCCTGCGAGGTAAAAATGTCGACCTTCGTCCAGGACCTGCGCTACGCATTTCGCGCTCTCATCAAAAATCCCGGGTTCACCACCGTCGCCGTCCTGACGCTCGCTCTCGGCATCGGCGCCAACGTTGCCACCTACAGCGTCGTCTACGGCGTGCTGCTCAAGCCGCTGCCTTTCCCGCAACCCGATCAACTCGTGCGCGTCTTCGACGACCAGAACGCCACCAACGACAAAGACGTCGGCATGTCCGTGCCCGAACTTTCCGATTTGCAAGAGCGCTCCGGTGTCTTCCGCGAAATTTCAACGGTCAATTCGTCCAACTCCGCCGTCGCCGGCGGCGATCGCATCGTGCGCGCCGAAAGCCTCGTGACGAGCCCCGACTATTTCACGCTGCTCGGCGCCAAGCCCGAACTCGGCCGCGTCTACACGCAGCAAGATGCCGTCCCAGGATTTCTCGAGCCCGTGGTGATCAGCAACGGATTCTGGCGCCGTTATTACGGCTCTGATCCAAACATCATCGGCCGAAAAATGCGCCTCGACGGCGATATGTACACCATCGTCGGCGTCATGCCCGCCGGATTTCGTCATCCGGGGCCAACGCTCGACACCGACGTGGAAGTCTGGCTCGCCTCTGGATTCGCCGCTGCGCCGTTCCCCACTCCACCGGATCGTTCGCAGAGAGTCCTCGGCGGCGCCATCGCCCGGCTCAAGCCCGGCCTCACCGTCGAGCAAGCGCAGGCGCAACTCAATGCCTACGTGGCGCAACTCTCACGCGCGTATCCGAAAGAATATCCGGCGGCCGCAGGTTGGACTCTGCGACTGGTGCCGATCAAGGAAGACCTCGTCGGCCCGCAGCGTACCGAACTCTTCATTCTATTGGGCGCAGTCGGATTTGTGCTCTTGATCGCGTGCGTGAACATCGCGAATCTATTGCTCGCGCGCTCTTCGTCGCGGCGACGCGAAATTGCCATTCGTTTGACGATGGGCGCAAGCCGGAAGCGGCTCATCCGCCAATTGCTCACCGAAACCACGCTGCTGGCGGCGATTTCGGGAGTAGTCGCGCTGCTGACCGTGTTGCTGCTCAAAAATGTCATCATCAGCCTCGCTCCGGCCGATCTCCCTCGACTGAATGAAGTTGAAATTAGCGCGGGCGTCCTGATTTTCGCCTTCTTGATTTCACTGGTGACTGGCGTTTTGTTCGGCCTCGTCCCCGCCCTTCAGGCTGCCCGCGCCGAGCAAGTGGAAAATCTGCGCGAAGGCGGCCGCGGCTCCAGCCTCGGTCGCAGGCACACGCGACTCTCCCGCACGCTCGTCGTCGCCGAAGTTGCCCTGTCGATCATCCTTCTCGCCGGCGCCGGACTTCTGCTCCGCAGCTTCTGGCACGTCCTGCAAGTGAATCCCGGTTTCAATCCCGAACATTTGACGACCGTGCAGCTCTGGATTCCTCAATCCAACAATCCAGCCGGCGATCCTTTCAGCATCGAAGAAAAGCGCGCCGACTTCTTGCTCGAAGTATCGCGCCGCGTCGCCGCGATTCCCGGCATCGAGCAATCGTCAATTTCAGGAAACGACACGCTACCCATGAACTCAGGCCGGAACTATTCCCTGTTCACAATCACCGGACGCCCCGACGACGCATCGCACCAGCCCTTCGCCGATATCGCAGTCGTCGACACACGCTATTTCCAGACGATGAGTGTGCCCCTGGTTTCAGGCCGCAATTTCACCGATCTCGACACCTACAAAACGCGAGGCGTCGCCGTCATCGACGAACGGCTCGCGAAGCAATACTGGCCCGACAGCGATCCCATCGGCCACGAGCTTAAATTTAATTTTGGCCGCGGCCTGCAAGGCTTGACCATCGTCGGCATCGCCGGCGACATCAAGTCCGACGGATACGAATCGCCAAGCGTGCCTCACATCTATGTCGCGCTCGGCCAGTTCGCCCCAGTCAATGCGGTGGTATTTCTGCGCACCCGAAACATCGCTCCAGCGCAACTCGGGGACTCCGTGCGGAATGTCGTCGAAAGCCTCACTCCGAACGTCCCCGTCCACAGCATCATCACCATGGACCAGGTAGTGAAGCGCTCCATGGCCAACCGCCGATTCTCGCTCGAATTGCTCGGTGTTTTCGCAACCGCAGCGTTGCTCCTCGCCGCCATCGGAATCTACGGCGTAATGGCCTACTCCTTCAGCCAGCGCACCCACGAAGTCGGCGTCCGCGTCGCTCTCGGCGCCCAACGTCTCGACATCCTGCGTATGGCCATCGGCGAAGGAATGCTCGTCGTCGCCGTCGGCTTGATCGTCGGCATCGGCGGAGCGCTCGCCGTCACCCGCGTCTTCCGCTCCATGCTCTTCGGCGTCGACGCCACCGACCCAATCACGCTCGCAGTAGTCGCCGGAATCCTCGCCTCCGTCGCGCTGCTCGCCTGTTACATCCCCGCCCGCCGCGCCACGCGAGTCGACCCCATAGTCGCCCTCCGCGTCGAGTAACGGTCTGGGACACGGAAGCGACCTCGCTCGAGCCACGGAACGATCCATCTCTGCCCGTATGGGCGGCCTTACTCCACCCGGCGTGAGCACGACTACCAACCGAAATAGAGCCGCAACCCGCACATCCTGCACTGCTTGGCAGCAACCGGCGAAATCGCAGGAGCTCCCCCTGCACAAAAATTTGCCCCGCAACCCATTTAGAATCACATTCTTGCACGAAGTGCGGTTGCAAACTCCTTAGAATCACATTCTTACGCAAAAACAGGGGGAGGGGTCCCCCCTGCTTGCCCTGACGCTCTCGACGCGTGCCGCGCCCGATCGCTAGGGGCACGGCACCGCGCCCCGTCTTCGTTCCGTCTCCGCGCAACTCGGCGCCCTCTGCGCCTCTGCGTTATCTTTTTCTGCCTTGCGCCCGAATATCTTGCGTCAAGTAACCGTCTCTCCTTGACATTCTACATATCCACGCGTACATAGGTAGATTATCTAGGAGAGACGCATGCCTACCGACAAGTCCGACCTGCTCCAGGGCACGCTCGACATGTTGATCCTCAAAATCGTCGCGCTCGGCCCCGTGCACGGCTACGGCATCTCGCTGCGCATCCGCCAGATCTCGAAAGAAGTTTTGCAGGTGCAGCAGGGCTCGCTCTATCCCGCGCTACACCGTCTGGAAAAACGAGGCTGGCTGACCGCCGAGTGGGGCGAGTCCGAAAACGGACGGCAGGCAAAGTTTTACAAATTGTCCCCAAAGGGCCGCAAGCAATTGCAGGCCGAAGAATCGAACTGGGAGCGCCTCGCGCAAGCCGTCTCGCTAATCATGCAAACGGCACAGTAATCGCGGACGTAGCCGCAGCAGGGGGGTTGCGATGAGTTGGCGGAATTTTCTTGGTTTCAAGCGTGGCAGCGCTAAAAAACCCGCGCGTGATGCGCAGCTCGATTCGGAGTTGCGATTTCACATCGATGCGCTGACGGACGAAAACATCGCCGCAGGAATGAGTCCCCCTGAAGCGCGCCGGCAAGCACAACTCGAATTCGGCGGCCGCGAGCAGATCAAAGAAGAACTGCGCGACGTCTACCGCGTGCAGATTTTCGACGCCGCAAAGACAAATCTGAAAGCTGCATTTCGCTTCCTCCGCAAATCGCCGTCGTTTTCGATCGCTGTGATTCTGACGCTTGCGCTCGGCATCGGCGCGAACAGCGCCGTCTTCTCCGCAATCGATGCAATTTTGTTGAAGCCGCTTCCCTTTCCCGAAGGCGACCAGCTCGTAAAACTCGGCCAACTTCGCCGCAACGCAAAGTCACCGCAAACATTCGTCGCGCCCGTCCGCTTGGAAGACTGGAACCGCATGAACACAACGTTCCAGGCGATGACCGGCTACTACACCGAGCCGGAATCCGAAACCACCGGCGAGCTCCCGGAAAAGGTAACTCGTGCTCTCGTCTCTCCGCGATTTCTGCAAGTCTGGGGCGTCGCTCCAGCAATCGGCCGCGACTTCACTGACCAGGAAGAACACGTTGGCGGACCCGACGTCGTGATCATCAGCGACCGCTACTGGCGCAATCGCTTCGGCGCCGATCCACAAATCCTGAGCCGCAAAATCCGCATGGGAACGGATTCGCACTCGATCGTCGGCGTCATGCCTGCATCGTTTCACTTTCCGGAGCGCGACGTCGATCTGTGGTCGCCGATTCCAGTCGATGCCAAGATCGCCCAAATCCGCGACGCGACTTGGTACATGGTCGTCGGCCGCATGAAGCCAGGCGTCACGGTCGACCAGGCACGCGCAAATCTCGCGACCGTACAGGCGCAACTCGCCCAGCAATTTCCGAAATCGGATGCTGACCTCGATGTATTGATCGAGCCGCTGAAAGAAACTACTGTCGGCGGAGTTCGCCAGTCTCTCCTAATTCTCTTCGGCTCAGTCTCGCTGCTCCTGCTCATCGCGTGTACAAACATCGTATCGTTGCTGTTGGCGCGTGCAACGCAACGCCAACACGAAATCGCCGTTCGTTATTCGCTGGGAGCTTCGCGCGGCGCGATCGTCGCGCAGCTCTTGACCGAAGCCTTCGTGCTTGCGCTCGCGGGAGCAGCTCTCGGCTTGCTCGTTGCGTGGGGAGCAGCGGATATCTTCCGCGCGCTCGCCGCAAATTTGCCGCGCATCGAAGAAATCCATCTCGATGCGCGCGTTGTGCTCTACGCACTCGCCTGTTCGATCGTCGTAGCCTTGCTCTGCGGATTGTTTCCCGCTCTGCGCGGCACAAAACGCGGCCTCTCCGGTTCGCTCGCGCAGTCCAGCCGCACACAAGTCTCCGGCCGCAACCGATTGCAGTGGCTGCTCGTCGGCGTCCAAGTCGCTCTCGCCGTAACGCTGCTCGCCGGCGCGGGTTTGTTGCTGCGCAGCTTCGAGGCGCTCGGCCGCGTCTCGCCCGGCTTCGAGTTTGCTCACGTCTTGACGCTGCACATTAGCGCCGGGTGGGGCGAGACCGCCAACATCAACGGCCTCTCGCAACGCATCGATCGCATTCTCGACACGCTTCGCGCCACGCCCGGCGTGGAAAACACCGCGACGACGATGACGCTCCCCGGCGTCCCCGGCCAATTCACAACCGACATAAGAATCCTGGAAGGCGAGCAGGACCCGAATCACAAACTCGTCGCCGAGAGCCGCTTCGTCTCGCACGCTTATTTCGACACGATGAGGATCCCGACGCTCGCGGGCGAAGGCTGCCGCGAAAACTACGACGCGATCCAGGTGATGGTGAACCGCAGCTTCGCCGACACCTATCTGCAGGGCCAAATGGGAATCGGCAAGCACATCGAAATGATTGGCAATTCATTCTTGAAATCAGGCGAGATCAAAGGCGTAGTCGCCGACGCCCGCGAACTCGGCATGAATCGCGCGCCTGCGCCGACTGTGTATTGGTGCTGGAACGCCCCATCGCCCGATCCGAACTATCTCGTGCGCACCGTTGGCGACCAGCCAATGACGATGGCCCAAACGCTGCGCCAGAAAATCCACGAAATCGAGCCGGGCCGATCGGTCTTCGACATTTCGCCGCTGTCTGACCATCTCGACGACGCATTCGCGGAGAATCGCATGCGAACAGTCCTGCTCGCATTCTTCGCCGCAACCGCAATTTCCCTCGCCTGCGTTGGCCTCTACGGCACGCTGAGTTATTCGCTAACCCTGCGCCGCCGCGAAGTCGGCCTGCGCCTCGCATTAGGCGCCGCTCGCAGTGAAATCCTGAAGCGTGTGCTGCTCGAAGGCGCCGGCGTCGCCGCACTCGGTTGCATCGCCGGATGCCTTCTCGCGTTGGCCTTCGCACGAACGCTCGCCGGAATGCTCTTCGGCGTCACACCCTACGATCCCATCACGCTCGCAACCGTAGTCGCACTCGTCCTGATCGTCGCGTTCATCGCATCGTTGATCCCAGCGGTCCGCGCCGCACACGTCGAGCCAATGCAAGTCCTCCGCGAAGAGTAGCCGCCGTACAGCCGACCGATACGCGGCAGTTGGGTGCCGCACCCTTAGTTTTTCAAGGGTGCGGGTTTAGACTCAACGTTATCGACACCGCAGCGACGATCACAGCAGTCTTTGGGCTCAGCAGCTACGCGCCTTTGCTGCGCAAATACTCCACAACCTCCGAATGCTTTCTCTCTTCCGCGATCAATAGCGCCGTCTTCCCGTCATTCGCCTTCGCATGAATATCTGCCCCATGCACCAGCAAATCCTTAACGATATTGAGATGTCCGTTCGCCGCCGCTGTCAGCAGCGGCGTGTATCCCGGCCCGTATCGATAATTCGCATCGGCCCCATTTTCCAGCAGCCAGATCGCGATTACTTCGCGCCCGCCCGCGACGGCGCCGGTCAGCGCGTTGTATCCCGTTCCGTTTGTCGCGGCCGCAGTCAAGTCCGCGCCCTTCTCAAACAAATACTTCACGATCGCAAAATGCCCAAACGCAGCCGCCAGCGCCACCACCGGAAACCCATCCGGCGAAATCGCTCGCGCCAAATCCGCATCCTTATCCACAAAATGCTCGACGCGCTCCATTTGCCCCGCCGCAACCGCTTCGTGAAACTCCAGATGCGCGCCATGAGCGATCAACAAATCACGCACCGCCGCCTGACCGCTGTACGCCGCAGCCAACACCGGCGATTGCTTCTGTTCATTCTTCGATTCGGCCAGCGGAGGATCTTCCGCCAGCATCGCTTGCACCTTGGCAACATCGCCGCCACGGATCGCAGTGAAAAATCCCTGCACGTCGCTCATTCAAAGCTCCTGAAGTCCGAATTGTTGGATGAAATACCGCCAGAAGTAGTTCGCGCAGATGCGCTTGAGGCTTGAAGTTCCCGATTAGCGACCAACAAACTCTTCAGCGCCGCGAGCGATCCTTGCGCACCGCTTCATCAATCAGCGCATCGAGCTCGCCGCGCGTCAGCCGCACCGGATCGTCCGAATGCTCCGAATCGCAGGTAATTGGCAACTCCGCTCCCCCACCCGGAGGAGGCACAACGTAATACCGCGTCCGCGCCGCCATCAACTTCGCCACTTCGCGGCTCGAAAGCAGCGCCGGCGTCCCCGCCAGTTCCGCTGCCAGCGTAATCTTCGCGAAATGCTCGATCGTCTCCATGCGATAAAACGCCGTCAGCGTATCCGGCCCGCAAGTCACCGCCCCGTGATTCGCCATCAATAATGCATCGTAGTGCGGCACATACGGCTCAATCGCCGCACTCAATTCCGGCGTTCCCGGAGTCCCATACTTCACCAGCGGAATCTGCCCCAGCCCAACGATCACTTCGGGCAGCAGCGCCTGATTCAACGCACGCCCCGCAACCGCAAATCCCGTCGCCGTCGGCGGATGCGCATGGCAAATCGCCTGCACATCCGGCCGCATGCGATAAAACAACAAATGCATTGCCAGTTCCGACGACGCCTTGCGCTCGCCCGCGACGTGCCGCCCGTCCAGATCGATAATCACCAGATCTTCGGGCGCGAGCATGCCCTTATTCATACACGTCGGCGTCGTCAGCACGCGGTCTTCGTCGAGCCGCACCGACAAATTGCCTTCGCACGCGACGATGTAGCCGCGCTCGTACATCCAGCGCCCCGCGACACACAGATCGGCGCGATGCTGCTGTTCAGATTTAGCTGAACCTGGTAAGAGGGATCCCGTCGCCACGACACGACTCCTTGCTGGCGCCGAATTATCTTCGGAACCACGTGGGGACACAAGCCGAAATTACAGCCCGCGTGACGGGGCGGACGCGTCCTGCAACTAGCGGAAACTTGGCCTTGCCTGCACCTGTTTTGGCTAAATTTCGGGCCTAAAACCTACGCGTAAATCCCGCGCAGTTTCAGCGCGCTTGCAACGCGGTCGATCGCCAACATATACGCCGCAATGCGGTTATTTACGTGGTGCAGTTCGGCGTAGCGTACCACTTGGTCGAACGCGTTTTCCATCACAAATAGGAGACGGTCGTTGACTTCGCTTTCGCGCCAGAAGAAGCCTTGGCGGTCCTGCACCCACTCGAAATAGCTGACCGTAACGCCGCCTGCATTGCCCAAGATGTCGGGCACGGTGAAGATGCCTTTCTTGTCGATGATAGCGTCGGCCTGCCACGTGGTCGGACCATTCGCGCCCTCACACAAGATGCGCGCCTGCACCTGATCCGCGTTTTTCTCGGTGATCTGATTTTCGATCGCCGCTGGAATCGCGATGTCGCAGGGTTGGAAGAGCACGTCTCGCGCGCTCATTTTCTGCCCGCCGCCGGGGAATTCCTGGAGTGGCCTCTTCTGGGTGTAAACCCAGTCGATCACCTTGGCGACGTCGAAGCCTTTGTCGTTGTACAGGCCGCCGCCGATGTCGGCGAGTCCGACAATTTTGTAGCCCTTCTGCTGCATCAACAACGCCGCCAGCGAGCCGACGTTGCCGAACCCTTGAATCACG
>Ga0209006_10002180_pt1 | contig 17839 bp, 17 predicted proteins | sample JacPin_JW_Ref_O2_FD_188567 | JGI IMG/M metagenome (GOLD analysis project Ga0209006, IMG submission 188567) | Forest soil microbial communities from Algoma, Ontario, Canada - Jack Pine, Ontario site 1_JW_Ref_O2 (SPAdes) (version 2) | ecosystem: Environmental > Terrestrial > Soil > Boreal... | reverse complement strand
CGCTCGGAGATTCGGCTACAAGTCCGCGCTATGTCGAGACGCTGGCCCGCCGCGGATATCGATTCATTGCGCCAGTGCAGAGTGATTCGGCGACGGATGCCCCGGCTGAGACGGCGCACGTCGCTGCGCAGCGCGACTCGCCGGTTTCTCTGCATCCCGAACTCGAAGTCCCGATCCCGCGCCGCGGACTTACCCGCGCATTGTTCGCTCTGATTCAGATCATGTATCTCTGTTTTTATCTGGCCGCACTGTTTCGCCTGCACGCGATTCAGGGCATCGCGGATTCATTTCTTCCCCCGTGGGGCGCGACCGCGCTTGCTGGAGCCGTCATGATCACGGCCGGAGTCGGCATTCCCTTGCGCTGTTATCTACTCTCGGCGATCGGCTTCGACTACCAGCGGCTGGGAGAAAAGTTTCGCCTGATGTTTCCGTTCGTTCTGGCGCTCGATCAACTGTGGGCCGTCGCCCCATTCCTGTTGATGCAGAAGATCGGCCTGGGCGCCGCCTTCGGGGTCAGCGCGGCGCTCCTGTATCTGCCATTCTCCGAGCGCACGTTGATTCGCATGGCCTACATCGGCCCGCGGTCAACGTAGCCAATTTTCAGAAGCGCTGCAGTTTGAGTCCAAACTTCAAGCCTTGTTCGGCGGATCTCCCGACTAGTCGGCCTAACGCGTAAGCCAAATCGCAGCATTACTAATTTTCCGGGAACTAATATCACCGTTCATCCGTAACCTCGTCTAACCGGCGAGCACCCAGAAGTGTGCTCCGGGGTTCGATCTATTTCGACCTTTCTCACGAGGAATCCTATGACCCACAAAAGTCTCCAGCGCGTGCTCTTTGTCATTTCGCTCTGTGCCATGGCAACGTTACCCGCCGCAGCCGACGAATGGTCCAAGACTTACAACCTCACTGGCAATCCCAAGCTGCAGGTCGAGACCTCCGATGCCAACATTCGCGTCTCCACGTGGGACCAGAACAAGATCGAAGCCAAGGTCATTACCACGCGCTACAAGATCGGTGAAGACGGCATACGAATCGAAGAGCGGCAGAATGGCGACGACGTTGAGATTAATGTGCGCTTTCCGCATCACGATTTCGAGATCATGCACGTCGAATGGAACCACCGGGTCGACATCATCATCCAGATGCCGCGTGAGGGCAAGCTGAACCTGCACACCGGAGACGGCAAGATCGATGTTGCCGGACTGAAAGGCGAACTCGATCTGCATAGCGGTGACGGCAGTGAGACTCTCGACGGCATCGACGGCAAGCTGCGGGCCTCGACCGGAGACGGACACATCCACGCGAGCGGCCGCTTCGATCAACTCGAGCTCAAAACCGGCGACGGACACCTGGATGTGCGCGCGGCGCAAGGGTCATCCCTGTCCGATGGCTGGAGGCTTGAGACGGGCGATGGCAACGTCTCCCTTGAAGTGGCGGGCGATCTGGCAGCCGATGTCGATTTGCATACCAACGATGGCCACATCGATCTGGACATGCCTGTGACTACCGCGGGTACGATGCGCGCGGGCCAGGTACGCGGCAAGCTCAATGGTGGCGGAAGCCCGCTGACCATCCGCACCGGAGATGGCTCGATTCACCTCAGAAAGGGTTAACGTTAGACCTGTCTGACAAATATGGTAAAATGTCAGACAGATCAAATTAAATATGGCTTCCGATCGCATCACTATTCGCGTTCCGAAAAATCTCGGCAATCGACTGCACGGCCGTTCCAAGGCGAGCGGAAAAACTCCGTCCGACATCGTACGTGTGGCTCTGGAAACGTATCTGGATGCTGGAACCGGAGGAGCATCGGCTTTTGATGCGGCAGAGGCTGCTGGGCTAATCGGGTGTGTGAGAGGTCTGCCGAAGGACCTGAGCACCAATCGCCGATATTTTGAAGGCTTCGGAAAAGAGAAATAAACGAGAAAAGAGAAATGAAACGTGTGCTGGTGGACACCGGGCCACTGGTAGCCATACTTTCGCGGGACGATGCCCATCACGAACTATGCGTCAGCGAACTGCACAGGATGCCGACGCCTCTGTTATCCTGCTGGCCAGTCATCACAGAGGCAGCCTGGCTGCTGCGCAGATCTCCTGAGGCGGTACGCCAATTATTGAGCAATGTTGACGGCGGGTTTATTACGTTGCTACCACTGACGGGAAAAGAAGGTCTGGCGATTGCGGAGCTGATGAAACGGTACGAAGACCGCGCCCTCAATTGGCGGATGCTGCATTGGTTCACCTCGCAGGCCGTGAGGGGATCAGGACGATTTTTACCCTCAACCAGCGTGACTTCTCTGTATACCGGAGTGAGGGTAAACGCTCCTTCGTGATCATTCCAGAAATCTGATTTGAAAACCCCTGCGAACAACTCGGACCAAAAGGAAAGCATAATGTCGGTCAAACGAAGTGTCGTGACAGCAATCATTCTTACCTTCTGTGCTGTAGCTTTCGCGCAGGAATCGAACTCATCGAAGTACGAACCGGCACTCGACGTTACTTCCATGGACCGCAGCGCTGATCCCTGTGCGGATTTCTTCCAGTATTCCTGCGGGGGATGGATCAAGAACAATCCAATTCCGCCCGACCAGTCTTCGTGGGATACCTATTCGAAAATGCAGGACGAGAACCGCGTGCGGCTGCGCACAATTCTCGATGCTGCAGCGGCCCCGGACGCTAGCCGCAACGCCGTAACGCAGAAAATCGGCGACTACTATGCCTCGTGCACGGACGAAAAAGCGATCGAAGACAAGGGCGCGGAGCCGCTCAAGCCCATGCTCGACCGCATCGCCGCGATCCACTCGAAGGCAGAGCTGGCCGACATTGCCGCCGCCATGATCGAGGACAACGTTCTCTTCGACTTCGGATCGATCCAGGATTTTCGCGACGCCAACCAAATCATCGCGGCCGCGGATCAGGGCGGGTTGGGCCTGCCCGATCGCGACTACTACACCAAGGACGATGCGAAGTCGGTGGAGCTGCGCAAGCAATATCTGGCCCACGTGCAAAAAATGTTTGAGCTGCTGGGCGACAAGCCGGAGACAGCCGCAGCGGAAGCGCAGACTGTGATGCGGATCGAAACAGCACTGGCGAAAAGCTCAATGACGCGCGTCGAGCGCCGCGATCCGAAGTCGCTCGATCATAAGATGACGAGCGCCGAGCTGGAAAAGATTGCGCCCGAGTTTCGCTGGAAAGTCTATTTCACCAAAGTCGGAATGCCGTCGCTGGCATCGCTGAATGTGGCCGCGCCGAATTTCTTCAAGGGACTCAACGCCGAGCTCGCGAAAGAGAATCTGGCGGATTGGAAAATCTACCTGCGCTGGCATCTGGTGCATGCCGACGCTCCGCATCTTGCTTCCGCATTCTTGAACGAGAATTTCGCTTTCTACGGCAAAACGATGCGCGGGCAACAAGAGCTTCAGCCGCGCTGGAAGCGTTGCACAGAAGCTGTCGATGGCTACCTCGGCGAAGCGCTCGGCCAGGCTTACGTCGAGAAATACTTCCCGCCTTCGGCCAAAGAAGAAGCGCTGAAGATGGTGAAAGAAATTCAGGCCGCAATGGAGCAGGACATCAACAGCCTCCCTTGGATGTCGGCAGCCACGAAAGAGCAGGCGCTGGCCAAGTTGCACGGCATGGCGAATAAGATTGGCTATCCCGAAAAATGGCGTGACTACAGCAAGCTCCAGATCGTACGCGGAGATGAATTGGGCAATGTCGAGCGCGCCCGCGCCTTCGAGTTCAATCGGCAACTCGCGAAAATTGGCAAGCCCGTCGATCGCGGCGAGTGGGGCATGACGCCGCCGACGGTGAACGCATATTACGATCCGCAGATGAATGACATCAATTTCCCAGCCGGTGTTTTGCAGCCCCCTGCATTCGACCCCAAGTCTGACGCTGCGCCGAATTATGGCGACACTGGCGGAACCATCGGGCACGAACTCACGCATGGCTTTGACGACGAAGGCCGGCAGTTCGACGCGCATGGCAATCTGCGCGACTGGTGGACCGCCGACGACGCGAAAGAGTTCCAGCAGCGTGCCGACTGTATTTCAAATCAGTATTCCGGTTACACGATCGTCGACGACATCAAGATCAACGGCAAGCTGACGCTGGGCGAGGACGTAGCCGATCTCGGTGGCCTCCTGCTCGCGTACATGGCGTGGAAGGTAGATACAAAGGGACAGAATCTGCAGCCGCTCGACGACCTCACGCCCGATCAGCGTTTCTTCGTCGGCTACGGGCAGAGCTGGTGCGGCGAGACGCGCGATGAAACCAAGCGCATGCGCGCCACGATCGATCCGCACTCGCCGGAGAAATATCGCACCAACGGCGTGGTCTCAAATATGCCGGAGTTCCAGCAGGCATTTCACTGCAAAGCCGATGCTCCCATGGTGAATAAGAATCGCTGCCGGGTCTGGTGAGAACAGAGCCAGTTAAACATCAAGGCCGATCGACCGCATCAGCTCGAGGCCGTTGCTCTTCGTGACCACGCCATCTCGTAGCTTGTAGTCGAAGGTCATCTTGCCGTTTTCGAGATCATCTTCGAAATGGACGTTACGTAGCTGGCCAGCGACAGAACCGCCGATGTCGGTCAGGGCAAGGTCATGCGTGCTGACCAGCCCGATCGCGCCGCGATTCACCAGCGCGCGCACGATTCCATCCGCGCCGATGCGCCGGTCACTCGAGTTCGTTCCCTGCAACAGCTCATCCAGTAAAAACAACAATGGCGGATTCCCGCCCGCCAGATTGAAAATATTCCGCAGCCGCAAAATCTCGGCATAAAAGCGGGAACTCCCTTCGCGCAGGGAATCGTTGACGCGAATGCTGGCGCCTACCTGCAGAGGAGTGAGCTGCAAGCGCTGGGCCCTGACCGGAGCGCCCGCCATCGCCAACACAACATTCATCCCGACGGCGCGCATCAGAGTGCTCTTGCCCGACATGTTCGAGCCGCTGACCAGCAGAACCCGCGTCCCCGCCGAAATGCTCACGTCGTTACGAACACAGCTCGCTGCCGGGACAAGTGGATGTCCAAGCTCCTGGCCGTCAAACGACGCCGCGCCGTCACTAAACTCTGGAAACGGATCGGCGGGATGCTCGAAGCTGTAAGCCGCCAGCGAAAGCAGCGCCTCCATCTCTCCGACGCCGTTCACCCACGATGACAACGCGCTGCCGTGTGCCTGGCGCCAGCGCTCCGCCGCAAATGCCAGTTGCACGGAGTACATCAGCGGCGCGTCGATAATCCGGACAAAGACGTTATGCCGCGAATCGATGCGGTCCGCCAGGCTGCGTAGCCGCGCGATGGCAAGAGAACTCGGAATGCCGCGCGACAGAAGCTCCCGCTGCAACGCTTGCAGGCCCGGTCCCACAAAAGTGTGCGCCTCCACCCGCGCCAGCACTCCCGCCAGCAGATCAAGGTTGCGAAAGGCATTTTCCGTTCCGTGCAGCACCTCCTCCAAAGCCGCCTTCAGCCGGTAAGTGAGGATGGCCTCGATCACCACGACCACCACCAGCGGCGTCGCCGTTCCCCACACCGCCCACACGACGGCAGACACAACGGCCAGTGCGGCAAGCAAGGGCGACAGCCACGCAATCCACAGCGGTTTCATGCGGTCCGGCGACTCTGCCCATCTCTTCAACGCGTCGGGATGCACGCCCACACCAATATCCTCGCCCAGCACCGCCAGATCCTCGCGCAGATCGAGTTGATCGCGTAATTCGGAAACCGCAGCCTGCCGCTCGCGGATTTCCTCCACTGACGATGGCGAAAGCAGCCAGCGTGCCAGCCGCTCTTCTCCCATGCGAGTGCGAGCGGTCGACAGAAGCTCGAATAAGCAGCCGCGCCCGAACAGGTCGAGATCGGCGGCGTATATATGATGAGGATCGTCAAAGCGCTCGCCCGTTTCTCCCGTGCCCGCCCAGCGATCCTCAACCCGGGCCAGACCTTTTTCATAAAAGGTGACGGCACGCTCGGCCAGTTCGCGAGCCCGAAGAATGCGTGAATGATAAACCGCGATGCCCGCAAACCCCGCGATGGGCGCGGCCAGCCACCAGTATGAAAAATAATGCCCTCCGAACGAGAGCCATGCCATGACCACCGCTATAACAGCCAGCAGAAGCCGCACATTTCCCAGGCGGATATGAATCTTCTCGTAATGAGCAACACGCGACTGGCGAGCGTTGCGGCGCTCTGCGTACTCTTCGGAAGGAAGCACTGGCTCAAAATGTAGCAGGTACGCGCTTGGAATTCCTGCGATTCCTATTGCAGATCGGAAGCGTCGGGATTATTGCCGAGATAGTAGTAGGTGAAGCGCAGCATCAGGGATTGGCCGCCGAACTCGGTCGGAAGCGGCGGAAACGGATCGGAACCGGTGATGCTGCCCCACGCCGGACGATCGAGAGAGGTATCGCCAGAGGTTTGCGCGAGCTGCAGATCGGCGACGCGGCCATCTTTCAAAATCGAAAATTGAATCCTCAACTTGCCCCGCTTCATTTCCGCGGACTGAGGGATAAGCTCGTACCAGTGTGCCTTCACCTCTTGAACCACGCGCTGCAAATAAGGACCGAAATCGACTCCCTGCGTATCGCTCAGAATTTCGAGTGGGCCCATCTGGCGTCCACGCGCCCCTCGGCCCAGGCCCTCGTCGCCACCCCCTCCGCCACCGCTGCGGCTCGCTGCGGCCGCCTGCTCCGCCTGTTGAATGGCTGAGCCTGCGCTCATTTCGCCCGCATACTTGCTGAAATCATTGTTAGGGCGCGTCGGCATTTGCAGCTGCGACGTCTGATTGCTCTGGAATTGCGGGCGCGGCGCGGATTGCGGCGGCGCCTGCTGCTGCGGTTGCTGAGTCTGCGGCTGGGCCTGCGCCATGGTTTGAGGCGGCGTAGGCTGCGCCTGGCGCGGACCTCTCGCCCCGCGCGAGCCTGCCGGAGGCGTAATCAGAACATTTTTCTGGTTGGGTTCCGGATGCCGTGACATCTCGGTTCGATCTTTGTCGGAGATTACGGCGCTCGGTCGGTGCGGAGCTTTTTGCAGGTCCGGCGGCAGAGTAAGGAATGTAACATCCCTATCGCGGCGGGCGTTCGCGGGTACGACAGTTACCGGATGCCAAAAGCGGTCTTCGATCAGCTTGAAATTCCAAAGCATGATGAACAGCACGAGGTGGACGATGACGGAAATCCATACCGCTTCGCGCCGGCGGGAGCGGGTGAGATCGTCCTGCAGCTGAATAAGGAGATGCGGTACCCGGTCGAGTTCGCGATACGCAGTTTCCCAGTCGTCCGAGGCGTAGAGATCCAGTTGCTCCGGCTGCGGCTTTTCCGGAGGAGCCACCGGATCCTGGAATGGAATTTGCGTGATCGGCATGCCTGGGGATCTGGACTACGTTTTCAGGATACGTTCAGCGATAACCGCCTTTGTATCCGATGTCACAAACACGACGTTAGACACGAAATACTGTGCCTGCGTTGCATCCGGCCGCCGCAAATGGAACCTCGCGCAAGCCTGTGAACAAAATACAACCAACTTAACTCTATTTTCGCATCTTTCCCAGGATCGTGCTAAGTGCCAAATGAGACGAGACTTAGGTGTGTAAACAAATGTAAAACATAATTTGCGGGCAGAAGGATGATGCCGCAGATTCGAACGAGTAAAACAAAACAGACGCTGTTTTCCGGCCAGCCGCAAGAAACCACTAAAAAAAAATCAGTGCTTGCCCTCCGCGATTCCGGCCAGGTCAATTTTCTTCCCGTGATCGCGAATGGCCGTGACAATTTCCAGCGCCAGGGCAAGGGCGCGATGACCGTCTTCCAACGACACCGCGGGCGCCGAGCGATGATGCACGGCTTCAAGAAAAGACTTAAGTTCAGCGTGCAGAGGTTCCTCGGCGGCAACGGACGGCTTGCTCACGCCGATCTGCGGGTTGACCGTGGGAGTTGCCGACGCCTCTCCATCTGCCGCGACCGTGAAGACTAGAACTTCCTGCCGCCCGTAATCGAGCGAGACATATTGCCGAGGCTGAAAAAAGCGCAGCTTGCGCACGCGCTCCGTAGAGACGCGGCTGGCGGTGAAATTCGCGACACATCCCGACTCGAATTCCAGCCGTACGTTGGCGATATCCACCTTGCCCGAAAGAATAGGCAGACCGACTGCCCGCACCTCTTTTACCGGCGACTTGGCAAACGCCAGAACGATATCGAGATCGTGAATCATCAGGTCGAGGACGACGTCGACATCAAGCGAGCGCGGCGTGAACACGCTGAGGCGGTGTACCTCGAAGAACATAGGCTGCGTCAGCAAAGGAAGGGTCGCCCGAACCGCGGGATTGAAGCGCTCCAGATGTCCGACCTGTGCGATACGTTTGTGAGTGGCCGCCAGCTTTACCAGTTGCTCCGCCTCCGCCAGCGTCGCGGCCAGCGGCTTTTCAATCAGCACATCGATTCCAGCCTCCATCAGTTCGCGCGCAACAGCCAGATGATGGACGGTGGGCGCCGCGACAGTCGCCGCCCGCAACTCGCTGTGTGTGGTCAGCATCTGGTCAACCGAGCTGAAGGCCTTGCAGCCGAACTCGCGAGCTACTGCATCGGCGCGGGCCAAATCCGGGTCGACCACCCCGAGCAGGCGCACCGGCTCGCCCTGCAATTCGAGTTCTTTGTACACTCGGGCATGATTGCGTCCGAAGACGCCCACGCCCACTACCGCGACAGAGATCGGATCGTGAGATGGCAGGAGAAATTCTCGATGGCCGGTTGCCGGAAAGAAATTGTAAACGCAAAGCAGGGAAAGAGCATCCGGATGGTGATTACGAAGTGCTGCAACTTGAATCTATGGACTGCCCATCACGCTGGGCGTCATCCCCGCCCAAGTTTTCACCAGCGGGCGGAGGGATCTCCCCAGCAGGAATTAGAGGTTCATTGAAACTGCGTCCACTACGGTTGTTGATTGCACTCTGAAGGAACGAGGCCGAAATGAAAACCATCGCGCTGCTGACAATTTCCAACATCTTCATGACCTTCGCCTGGTATGGACATTTGAAGTTCCGCGGCGTGGCGCTCTACAAAGTCATCCTTGTGAGCTGGCTCATCGCCTTCTTCGAATATTGCTTTCAAGTGCCCGCGAACCGCATCGGATCGTACGAATTCACCGCGGCCCAACTGAAGACGATCCAGGAGGTAATTACGCTCAGCGTCTTTGCAGTCTTCTCGGTGCTGTACCTGAAGCAGCCTCTGCGCTGGAATTATCTGGCAGGTTTTGCACTGATCGTAGCCGCGGTCGCCGTGATTTTCAAGAAGTGGTGACTTTCTTGTGGGTGTCATCCCGAGCGGAGCCGGTTTTCAGGCGGAGAGAGGAGCCTGCCCTGAGCAAGCGAAGCGCGCCGAAGGGATCTCCCGCTCAACCGGCCCAGCGCGTAAGCCAAACCGCACCCCTACCTGACTTTCTTCAAAATCGCAATCTGCCCGGCGTGATACAGCTCATGCTGCGCGATGCCGTGGAACATATGGTAAAAATCGTACGCTTTGCCCGGAACCCGATCGCGCAGCCGCTTCTCTGACAGACCCTCAATCGTCTCCACCAGAGTTTCATGTGTCCGCGTCACGGCCGTAACCACCTCCTTCCACGCCTCTTCAGTCGGCGTCGTCGGAACCAGCGGAAAGTTCGCATTGCCTTTGAGTTTGGCAGTCTCGCCGGCGAGGCGTCGCAATCCGGCGTTGTCCCACGCACGAATATGCAGCACCAGTTCCCAGATGCTGTGAACGTCAGGCAGAGGTTTCGCCGCGGCAGCGCTGGCATCGACATCTTTTAGCAATTCGAGCAGCGCAGGCCCGTGCCATGCGCGCCCATCAAAAGCGCGGCGCAGCTGATCCGCAATCAGAGCGCCTTCAGATAACTTTCGAGCTTTGTTTCGTTTCGCGGCCTTTTTCTTCATGGCAATCTTAAGATGCAATGACAGCGATTTCGGCTGCGTCAGCCGCATCGATCACCTTCTTCCCGTCGAGCAGCAGGCATTTCCCCGCGTCCAGCGCAAGGCAGGACGCGCCAGCCGCATGCATCACGTCAATCGTTTTCACCCCGATAACAGGCACATCGAAGCGCATATCCTGATTCGGCTTGGCGATCTTCACCACTGTCAGCGCTCGGCTAAGAGTCGAAGCATCGCCGTGAAGCGATCGCATAATCTGCCCGGCACGCTCGATCGTCGCATCGGTTCCTTCCATCGCTTCAACCGCCACGCACGCGGACTCCGCGATGACCACAGTCTGCCCGATATCATGCTCGGCCAGATCACGCGCCACGGTCCGTCCATAGTCGATGTTTTTCTTTTCCTGTTCGTCGGGCGCGCGCTTCGTCAGCACGCCCGGCTTCGCCAGCAGTGGTTCCAGCAGCCACGTGGATTTTTCCAGCGTAATGCCTTCGTCCCCGAGAACTTTGGCGACCGCGCCCAGCAGCGAATCCGTATTTCGTGTGGTAAGCGAGAGCAACAGTTTGGCCAGCTTCCAGTCGGGGCGGATGCTGGAAAAAATCTGCTTATGTTTTACCTGCCCGGCCATGACTGCGCGATGAACCCCGGCGCGCTGAAAAGTTTCGATCAGCTTCGACAATTCTCCAAGCGAGAGCCAATGAACGGCGGCAGCGCCGTGCGATTCGATTTCCGGAGACGCTTCTTCCTTGATCGCCGCGACGACAACTTCATATCCCTGCGCGCGCGCGGCCTCGAGCACGAGAAAGGGAAATGTTCCGTTGCCGGCGATGAGGCCAATCTTTTCCTGGGCGGACATTGTAAAAGTTCGATTGTAAAAATTCGTAAGACTGCCGAGTCAGTCTAGCATTTTGATTTAGATTTACTGGGTCTTCGTAATTGTAGGTCGGGCGACACCAGCAAGCAGGCATGCATCTCAGGAAAGAGTCAGTCTGCAAATTCCCATTCCCAGCAACCAGGCTTATTGAAGTGCGTTTTTGATCACTTTGGTGACCTGGAGAGAAACGAGCAGCAGGATACACTGAACTCATTCGTGGCCCTTCCACTCCAATTGAAAGTTTTCATGCTGGCGTTTGGCGCGCTTGCCAGCGCGCTGGCCTGTTTCGCGCAAACGCCGCAGCCCACATCCACCGTGACCGGAAGCATAAACGGCACCGTGATTGATCAAAGCGGCGCGGTAGTCGTCGGCGCGCAGGTGCGGCTCGTGAGGAAAGATCAATCCGCGAATCAGCAGATGGCAACTCCGAACACTTCAACGCAGACTGCTTCCGCCCAGACTTTATTAACCCAGGAATCCCGCTCCGGTGAGAACGGAGAATTTACTTTTTCCAACGTCGCTCCGGGCGATTTCCAACTCATCATTGCTTCGGCAGGTTTCTCCACACAAACCATTTCCGGAACCCTGCACTCCAGCGAGGTCGATCTCGTTCCGCAAATTGTGCTGCCGGTTGCGCCCGACATCAATGTGGTCAAAGTCGGCCTCTCCCGCGAAGACGTGGAACTCGAAGCCGCCGAAGAAATCAAGGTCGAAGAGAAGCAGCGCGTGCTGGGAATGATTCCTAATTTTTATGTCAGCTACATTCCCAACGCCGCTCCGCTGACGCCAAAGCAGAAATTCAAACTCGCCGTGCGAACCGTTGTCGATCCATTTACGTTTGTGATGGTCGCCGGTACGGCCGGAATCGAGCAGGCGCAAAACCATTTCATCGGCTACGGACAAGGTACGGAGGGCTACGCCAAACGCTTCGGCGCGGGTTATGCCGACACCGTTTCCGGAACGTTTATTGGCGGCGCAATCTTGCCCGCGCTGCTGAAACAAGATCCGCGATACTTCTACAAAGGCAAGGGCAGCACGGGATACCGCGCTCTTTACGCAATCGCCAATGCGTTGATCTGCAAGGGGGACAATCGCCGCTGGCAGCCGAACTACTCGAATATCCTGGGCAGCATAGCAGCAGGTGGGATTTCGAATATTTATTATCCGGCGCAAGATCGCAACGGCGCCGTGTTGACCTTTGTGAACGCAGGCATCGGAATCGGATCGACCGCGGCGAGCAATCTGCTGCAGGAATTTCTCATCCGCAAGCTGACCCCGGCGGCCCGGAAGCAAACTCCAGATCAGCCCTAGCGACGATCGGTCCTTATATTCGGCGATTTCAATAGCAGTGCAGTTTGAGTCCAATCTCGAAATGCCTATGGGGCGTCATCCTGAGCGGAGCCCTGCTTCATCAAGGAAACGCCCAGGCGTAGCGAAGAGCCTGCCCTGAGCGAAGTCGAAGGGATCTCCCGCTTACCTGGCTTGGCGCGTCAGCTAAAACCGCATCATTACTGCCAATCCAACTACTTAATTACTCCCCGATCCGAAGCTTCGATAAACCGAATCAGCATCTCAACGTCTTCTCCGTGATCCGGTTCCGCCTTCAGTTTTTCCAGCGCCTGCGAAGTATTCAGCTTCGACGCCAGCAAAACTTTGTAGGCATGGTGAATTTTGGCGATGCGTTCTTTGGAAAATCCGCGCCGTTCCAGGCCAACTTTGTTCATGCCGTACGCGTGCGTGTCACGCGCCGCCGAGGTCATGGAGAACGGCAGCACACTCTGCGTAATCGTGGTGCCTCCGCCGATATAAGAATGCGCGCCGATGCGCACAAACTGATGAACCGGACAGAGAGCTCCCACCACCGCCCACTCTTCAACCGTCACATGGCCGGCGATGGTCGCGCCATTCACCAGCATGACGTGATCCTCGATGATGCAATCGTGGCCAACGTGCGTGTACGCCATGATCAGCAGGTGACTGCCGATTTTGGTGACGCCTCCGCCTTTGACCGTGCCGCGATTGAGCGTGACGTACTCGCGAATCTCGTTGTGATGGCCAATTTCAAGGCGCGTCGCCTCGCCCTTGTAAGTGACATCCTGCGGCGCCATGCCGATCGCGCAAAAAGGAAAGAAGGTGTTGTCGGAACCAATCTTGCTCGGCCCCTCGATTGAGACGTGCGAGATGAGGCGGCAGTTTTCGCCCATTTCCACATCCGCGCCGATCACGCAATAGGGACCAACCTTGCACGAGGCGGGAACTTTCGCCGACGGGTCGATGACAGCCGTGGGATGAATATTCATGGATGAAATAGGCGACGCTTGAATCGGCGCTGGCGCGGGATGGTTCATCGCTGAACGCTTCTGTTATTCCGCGCTTTCCTTGCCCGATCCGCGTCCGCGCGAACTGTCGATCAACTGGCACGACACCATCGCCTCGGCAACTCTTTTGCTGCCGACAAAAGCGTAGCCCTGCATCTTGGCTGCGATCATGCCGGGAACTTCGCGCCATCCCTTCAATTCCACTTCCAGGCGAAGCTGGTCGCCCGGGCTCACCGGTTTGCGGAAGCGCCCGCGGTCGATTCCGGTGAAGACCATCACTTTGTCGCTGCGATCCTGCACCTCGGTCAGCAGAAGCGCGCCGCCCGTCTGCGCAATCGCTTCGACGATCAGCACTCCCGGCATGATGGGAAGGCCGGGAAAGTGTCCGTTGAAAAAAGGCTCGTTAATCGTGACGTTCTTGATGGCAACGATGCGCTCTTTGCGCTTCAGCTCGATAACGCGGTCGATCAGAAGAAAAGGGTAGCGGTGCGGCAGAATATTCAAAATCTGGTGAATGTCGAGCACGGTCTTCGCCTCCGCCGGCGAAGCCTCGCTAAGTGATATGTTTTCAGCCATAAAGTTGCCCCAAACAGCTTGAAGATTATACTGTACAGCTCCCTTCCGGCATGGGTTCTCTGGTAGGGGCAGTACAGTTCGTTTCAAGCCTCTAAAGTTTTATGGGGCGTCATCCTGAGCGTAGCCGTTTTTCAGGCGGAGTGAAGGATCTCCCGCTCAACCGACCTGGCGCGCAAGCCAAACTGCACTGCTACCGGGTGAGACGCAAGAAAGACGAGCCAACGATAAAATGACCGCCCACAAGAAATCGCCCGCATTAGCAAATCCCTGGCCGGAACGATTGCGTTCCCTCGAATCGCGCAAGGACGCGCTCGTGAAAACGATCCGCGAACTCGTCGAGATCGAATCACCCAGCGATAACAAACCTGCCTGCGACCGCATCGGCCTCTTTCTCGCGAAGAAGTTTGAATCCATCGGCGGACGCGCACGCATCCATCCTGCCACCGAATTCGGCGACAACCTGCAAATTGATTTTCCCGGTCGAGACAAAGTGAAGCCCGTCTTGCTGTTGGGACACTTCGACACCGTCTATCCCATGGGTGCCCTGACGACGATGCCATGCCGCATCGATGGCGGGCGGCTGTCCGGTCCTGGTGTGCTCGATATGAAGTCGGGCATCACGCTCATGTGGTATGCGATTCAGGCGCTGCAAGCCTGGCACGGACCGTTGCCGCGCCCCGTCACAGTCTTGCTGGTGTCAGACGAAGAAGTAGGCAGCAGCTCCTCGCGCAAAATTACGGAAGCTCTGGCAAAAGAATCGGCGGCGGTTTTAGTGCTCGAGCCCGCAGCCGGAACCAGCGGTGCCGTCAAAACCGCGCGCAAAGGCGTCGGAGACTACACGCTCACCGTAACCGGTGTCGCGGCGCACGCCGGCCTCGATCCCGGCAAGGGACATAGCGCGATCGTCGAACTGGCGCGCCAGATCGGCGTGATCACGAAGATGAACGACTTGCGGCGCGGCGTGTCGGTGAATCCGGGCGTGATTCACGGTGGCACGCGGACCAACGTGATCGCTGCGGAAGCGTCGGTAGAAATCGACGTCCGCATCAAGGCTGCCAGTCAGGCTCGCCCCCTGGATCGCAAAATGCGGGCACTGAAAGCGTTCGACCGCCATTGCAAACTAAAGATTGAAGGAGGCATCAATCGCATGCCGATGGAGCGCAACGCCGGTGTAGCCGCGCTCTACCAAAAAGCGAAATCCATTGCCAGTCAACTCAACTGGAAGCTCGAAGAAGCCGCCGTCGGCGGCGGCTCCGACGGAAACTTCACCGCCGCGCTAGGGATTCCCACCCTCGATGGCATGGGAGGCGTAGGAGCCGGAGCGCACGCCCTGCACGAACACATCGTAATCGACGAGTTGCCCCGCCGGGCGCTGCTTCTCGCGGCGATGATCGAAGACGCGTAGTCGTTTCTACCTAACCCGCTATTTTTCCGCTTCGAAGACCAGGAAATAATCCATCTTGTCTGCTTTCACAAAGTCATATTTCCCGACGACTTTGTAACCCGCCTCTTTGGCTTCGCGAATCACTACATCGCTGCCGATGCCGTGGTCCTCGCCGTTCCCGTTACGATCAATGACTCCCACTTTGGCGCCGGGACGCAACGCCGGCCGCAAATTTTTCAGCAACACAACCGGGTGTGCGACTTCGTGATACGTCTTCAGCATCAGCACCGCATCGACGGATTGCGCGGGCAAAAGCGGATCGTCTGGCTTGCTCACGATCGTCTTCACATTGCTCAAATGCTCTTTCCCGGCGCGATCGTCGATATACCCCACCGCTTCCGGATTGATGTCGACCGCATAAACAGTTCCGGCCGCAGTCACACGTTTCGCGGCGCGAACCGTAAACCACCCGGACCCAGCGCCAATGTCAGCGACCGATTTGCCGCGCACAATGCCCAGTGTATCCATCACGCGGTTGATCTTTAACCGATCTTCCCGCCCCGGCGAATCGAAGATCGAAAGATCCCCCGTATAAGGATCGCTGGTCTTGCGCGACGCATCCGGCTGAGGTGGTGTTTGAGAGGTATCCTGCGCGTGAAGGAATGTCGCGGCGCTGAGCAGTAGAAGTAAGAAAAGGCAGAAACGAATTTTCATCAGGCCCTCACGGATGATTCCATGAATAGACTCTCGTAGGATGCAGCCGTGAGCGGAGCCGGAGAATCGAATCGCACACCGAATCCCGCGCTTCTTTTGACTCGCTGCCATGAGTGGCCTAGAATTTTAGTTGAGCGGTTGCCGAACGCCGCTCGCGCCCGCTGGAGGCTCCATGGAAGGTTTATTTCAACCTCTGCACCTGATACTGATCATTTTTATCCTGCTGCTTCTGTTCGGCCCTTCCAAATTCGCCTCGCTCGGCAAAGGCCTCGGCGAGGGCATCCGCAACTTCAAGTCGTCGATGAAAGAAGGCGCGCAAGACGCGGAAGCAAAGAAAGACGAAAAGTCAGAAGAAAAAAAATCGTAGCCGCCACACTGGAACCCACCACACCTCTTAGCCGTTGTCATTCCGATCCAAGCGAAGCGCAGGGGAGGAATCTGCTTCTTCCTCTCCCGCCTGTTCCTTCAACATGCCGTAAACCCGCGCCACCGGCAGCCCCACCACATTGCTGTAATCGCCCTCAATCCGCGGAATCCAGCGTGAAGCCATGCCCTGAATCGCATACGCGCCGGCTTTATCCATGGGCTCGCCAGTCGCGATGTAAGCGCGAATTTCTTCATCGCCAATTTCCGTCATCGTCACCAGAGTCGTCTCCGACGCGATTTTAAATTCGGGCGTGGTCTGTTCTGACCCGTTCCCACCCCCGGCTCTTACCAGGCAGACGCCAGTGATGACGCGATGTTCCCGCCCCGAAAGCAGACGCAGCATGCGAAATGCATCGTCGGCATCGCGCGGCTTGCCGAGAATTTTCTCGTCAACCACGACAATTGTGTCCGCGCCCAACACAATCTCCTCCGGACTCATTCGCCACACCGCAAGCGCCTTCTCGCGCGCCAGCCGCTCCGCATACTCGCGCGGCCGCTCTCCCGCGTGCGGAGTTTCGTCCACATTCGCCGGTTGCACACGAAATGAAACGCCGGCGTTGCGCAGAAGCTCCTGGCGGCGCGGTGAGGCGGAGGCGAGAACCAGCATGGTTTGCGATTTTACCGGATGCGCGGCCGCCTCATGCAGGGATCAGTTCGATCCGGTTCCCGAAGGGATCGAAAATGTGACAGCGTCGCACTTCCGGGATGTTGGCGGCGATCGATCTCAACGGCTTCCCACAATTCCACGCACCGACTCGATCAGCTTCCCCGAATCGTAGCCGATGCCGTCTTTGAAAACCGTCTCGACTTTCTCAATGTCGGAGATATCTTTCGCCGGGTCGCCTTTGATCACGACCAAATCGGCTTGCTTGCCGGCCGCGATGGTCCCGATACGATCGAGGTCTCCGAGGAACTGTGCACCGTTGTAGGTTGCAATGTGGATCGCTTCTACCGGCGTGAATCCGGACTCGACCAGCAACTCGACTTCCCGCTGATCGCCGAAGCCGGCAATCACTCCTCCCATGCCTGTGGGGTCGAGGCCGGCAAGCAGCAGGCCGCCGGCTTTCGAGAACGCGTATTCGAATTCTTCTTCTTTCTTGAACGCCGTCTCGTAGGGCGAGACATCGCTGTTGTAACGCCTGCGAATGCGGGCTACGTCGGTTGCCCCGACTCGATCCTCGAGCACCTGCAGGCGCGCAGCTGGCGTGAGCGCGTCGAGCACGCGCTGCTGCATCGTCGGACGCCCTGGAAACGTGCCCATCTCAAACACAGGCAGCGTCGAAGTCATGGCCACATGATGTTGAATCAGATACTGAATCGTGTCGTGCATCTGGCCCGAATTCGCATCCTGCTTCGACAGCGCGAGCGGATCTTCGCCGAACCCGGGGCACTGATCCGGCTTCTTGCCCGAGATAAATTCGGTGTCGACGAAGAATCCATGCTCAAGGTCGTCGATGCCGAGGTCGGCCGCCTCGCGAAAATTCACAGAGCAAAGATGTCCCGTAACTTTTGCTCCGCGCTTGTGCGCCGCCTGAATCGCCGCGCCCAACTCGGCACGTGTGATGAACATGTAGGCCTTGAAGTTGTCGACGCCCTGATCGAGCCAGAAATTCACCGTCTTCACGGCGTC
>Ga0209006_10002179_pt1 | contig 17842 bp, 14 predicted proteins | sample JacPin_JW_Ref_O2_FD_188567 | JGI IMG/M metagenome (GOLD analysis project Ga0209006, IMG submission 188567) | Forest soil microbial communities from Algoma, Ontario, Canada - Jack Pine, Ontario site 1_JW_Ref_O2 (SPAdes) (version 2) | ecosystem: Environmental > Terrestrial > Soil > Boreal... | reverse complement strand
GAAGGGATCTCCCGATTCACCGGCTTATCGCGCAAGCCAAACTGCACCACTACCGAACTTCCCAGCAGTGAAGTATTGCCTCGTCTTCCGCTACACTAAGCAGGTTGCCCCCGCGTAAAAAATCATCGTCTCCTGCGCCCGAACCAGCGCCCACGCCCACACCGGTCGAGGTCGATACCGATCCCGGACGCGTCTACCTGATCGACACCATGTCGTTCATCTTCCGCGCCTATCACGCCATGGCGCGGCAGCGGCCCATGTCGACCAAAGGTGGCCTTCCCACCGCTGCGATTTACGTTTTCGTGAACATGCTGCGCAAGTTGCGCGACGATTTTTCTCCGCAGTATCTCGCCGCTGTCTTCGACGTCGCCGGGCCGACCTTCCGTGACGAACAGGCTGACGCTGTCGCGACCATCCGCAAGTTCGACATCAAGACCCAGACCTTTACCGAAGTCGAATACAAAGGATACAAAGCGAATCGCTCCGCGATGCCCGAGGATCTGGCGCAGCAGGTTCCCTACATTCGCCGCGCGCTCCAGGCCTATCGCATCCCGATGATCGAAATGGCGCGCTTTGAGGCCGATGACGTGATCGGTACGCTGGCGAGAAAGGCAGCCGAAGCGTCGCACTCCGTCTACGTCGTCTCCAGCGACAAAGACATGATGCAGCTGGTCAACGATCAGGTACAGATCCTCAATCCGCCAAAAGACAATCTGATCTGCGACGCCGCCAAGGTCGAAGAAATTCTTGGGGTGCCTCCCGAGCGCGTCGTCGATGTGATGGCCCTGCGCGGCGACTCCATCGACAACATTCCCGGAGCCCCAGGCATCGGCGACAAAGGGTCGGTGGAGATTATCAAGCGCTTCGGAACCGTCGAGCAGGCCCTGGAACGTGCCGCTGAAGTCGAAAAGAAAACCTATCGCGAGTCTCTGCAGAACAATCGCGACACCATTCTCTTCAGCAAGAGCATGGTGACCATCGACAGCAATGTTCCGGTCGAACTCGATCTCGACTCGATGCGGGTGGGCGAGCCCGACATCGATGAACTGCGCGCGCTCTTCACCGAACTGGAATTCACCTCGCTGCTGAAAGAGTTGCTTCCCGTCGTCGAGGTGAGCGAATCGCATTACAGCGAAGCTACGTCGGCGGCGGACATAGAGAGCGTGATCCAGTCGCTTCCGTCCGGAGGCATGCTCTCGATTGCCATCGAGCACGAAGAACCGGCTGCCGAAATTGAAGCGGAAGAAATTCAAGAACGACCCCAGGAAGCCCAGCTGTCTTTTATGAATCCTGGCATGGACTCGGCTATTTCAGTCGAAGCGCCGGTTGCTCTTCGTCGTGCGGCCATTTCTGCTGCTTCCGGTTTCGCAACCGTCGTAAAGCTCGACGCCAGCGAAGCCGCAAAGAAGCTTCGCACCGCGCTGGCCGATGCCAAGCTTCCGAAGGCCATTCACGACTACAAAGCGGCGATTCACACGCTGCAGACTCTGGAAGTGAAGGTCGAAGGCGTACGTCACGACTCCATGCTTTATTCGTACCTGCTCGATCCAACCTACTCTTCTCACCGCCTGTCGGAAGTTGCCCTGCGCCGCTTCAACCTGAAGCTGGCAGGACAACTGGCCGAGTCCGCTGACATCACCGGAAGGCTCACGAGCACGCTTCGCGACGAAGTCGAGCAATCCGGATTGCTGAAGCTTTACGAAGAAATGGATCTCCCGCTCGTGCCCGTGCTCGCCCGCATGGAGCACGCCGGAGTAAAGATCGACACCGGCGCTCTCTCGCAAATGTCGGGCGAACTCGAACGCGAAAGTTCGGCCAAGCAAAAAGAAATCTTCGAAGCCGCCGGGATGGAATTCAACGTCGGCTCTCCCAAGCAGCTCGGCGACGTGCTCTTCAATCGGATGAACCTGCGCAAGCCCGTGAAATATGGCAAGGGACGCACCATATCGACCGCCGTCGATGTGCTCGAAGACCTGGCCGAAGACCATCCCATCGCGCGCATGGTGCTCGACTACCGCCAGCTCACCAAGCTGAAGTCGACTTACGTCGACGCGCTACCCATGCTCATCAATCCGGCGACGGGACGCCTGCACACCACTTTCGGCCAGACCGGAACCGCAACCGGACGCCTCTCGTCGGCTAATCCCAACCTGCAAAACATTCCTATTCGCACCGAACTTGGACGCGGCATTCGCGCCGCCTTCATCGCCGAACCCGGCCACGTCCTGCTCACCGCGGACTACTCGCAGATCGAACTGCGTCTGCTGGCGCACTTTTCGCACGATTCGCTGCTCGTCGAGGCTTACCGGCGCGGCGACGACATTCACACGCTCACCGCTTCGCAAGTCTTCGGCGTGCCTCCGCTCATGGTCACACCCGATCATCGACGCCAGGCGAAGGTCGTCAACTTCGGCATCGTCTATGGCCTCTCAGCGTTCGGGCTGTCGCAGAACCTTGGCATTGAGCCCTCTGAGGCCAAGCAGTTCATCGCCAACTATTTTGAGAAGTACAGCGGCGTGCGCGCCTTCATCGACAAGACGCTGGAAGAGGCGCGGCGCGATATGAAAGTGAAAACGCTTTTCGGACGCGTTCGCCCCATCCCTGACATCAACAGCAAGAACGCCAACCAGCGCGGCTTCGCCGAGCGCACCGCGGTCAACACGCCACTGCAAGGCACCGCCGCTGATCTGATCAAGGTCGCCATGATCCGCATCGACGCTGCCATCCGCGAGCAGAAATTGAAATCGCGCATGACCCTGCAGGTTCACGACGAACTGGTCTTCGAAGTCCCTGAGAAAGAAGTCGACACCATGCGCGCTCTCGTCCGCGAGCACATGGAAAAGGTTCACGCGCTGGCTGTACCGCTGCAGGTCGACATGGGCGTGGGGATGAACTGGCGCGATCTGGAGTAGCGCGAGTTTCCTGACGAATGCGAGAAGTGTTCCTGCAGGAACACTGTGGAAAATTACAAAATCGATCGTCCCCAAGCGCCTGATTCTTATAGAGGCGGTTTTGGCGTGCTCATGCTTTCAGCAGGTTACGCTGTGCAAAAAACGTCTACTTTCGTGTACGTTTTGAGGAGATTTTTGTCTACTAAAGTGGACTTGACGGAATCAGGATTTTGACCATAGAGAACGCGGAGGACACAGAGGAAATCGGCAATGGTGTAAGATTGTCTGGCAAACCCCTCCGCTGAGGGACGCGGTTTTAGTCGTCCTCGGCGGAATCCTTCCAAAGTCGGGACGTGGCTCAGCCTGGTAGAGCACTCGCTTGGGGTGCGAGGGGTCGGCAGTTCAAATCTGCCCGTCCCGACCAAATACCTTCAGATTGCCAGAAGCAGATTCCTCCTGCTTCGCTCCGCTCATGCGTCGGAATGACAGGACTTTTTGAGACTTCGCTTCGCGCCGGTTCGGAATGACAAGAAATGACAAGAATTGATGATGGTGCGCTCGGCTATCTCATTCCGCTACTTCAATCCCTTCACCACGTAGGCCTGGGACAGGACCTGGACATAGCCGTAAACGTAGGCGCTGCCGTCGGCGGAGGGTAGCGGGCCGAAGGCGTGAGCGCCGGTGGGCAGAGTGTCGCCGAAGGTCTTCCAAGGCTCCAATTTTCCTGTCGCCAGATTCATACGCAAGACGTCCAGGGTCGCTCGGGTGCGGGTATGCGAGCCGGTTACGTAGATCGCGGAGCCGTCCGGCGCCCAGCCCGCGACGTTGTACGAGCTATCCAGCGGGAGCGGACGCAGAGCGCCGCCATTCAGCGGCCAGATTCCCCATTTCCCGTCCGGTCCAGTCACTGCGACGCTGCGGCCGTCGGGCGATACAGTGGCGCCCTGGACGCCTTCCGGGGTGATCGGTTTCGAGTTGCCAGTGCCGACATCGATCAGATAATCGCGTGCTCCGTGTCCGGCCTCAATGCCTACGGCCAACAACTGCTTGCCATCCGGCAGGTAGCGAACCTGGCCGTAGCTGATGTTGTCATGGGTCAATTGCCGTACCTCACCTGCGCCGGTGGGAACGACACTTAGCGGACCCTTTTTGGCTGGCTCTGTGATCACCCACTTGCCATCGGGCGAAATAGCCAATCCCGTGCCTTCGCCGATGCGCACCGGAGGAGATCCGTCGGTATCGCGCAAGAAGACGGTGTAGTTCGGACCGGCTCCATCCCCCTCTTCCTCGAACAAGACTTTTTTTCCATCGCGGCTGATGTCGCCCGAGATGCCCCATCCCAGCCAGCCCAGTTCCCGCTCTTCTTTTCCACCCGGAGGCACGCCACGAACTCCAATACGTCTCTGGTTCACCACGATCAGCGATACGCCGTTGCGAATATCTTGCAACCACATTCCGCCAGGAACATTGGTGATGTTGCGCAGCTTTCCGGAAAGTGTGACACCCCGCAGGCTTTGCGCCGCGCCCGTCGCTGAGGAGGTAAACCAAATCTCGTCACCTGAAGGCGACCACACGATGCCCTGCGCTGCGGTCCATCCAGACGACAGCTTTTTCTCTTGCCCGTTCATGTCAACCACCGCGATCGAGCCCTGATCATCGCCGTCCGGGTTCTCGTGATCGGCAAAGGCGATCCATTTGCCGTCGGGCGAGATTTTCGGGTTATTCATCCAGTTGATGCTGTCGAGCAACACGTGGCCGATGGGATACTCGAGACGCCAGTGGCTGTTTTCCGGAAGGAAGCGAACCACGGCCAGGTTCTCGCCCCCCGCGGACCAATCGGCGTCCTGCACATTTTCCAGCACTTCGCGCGGAGTGCCGCCGCCCAGCGGAACGCGGGCGAGAGTGCCGATCCGTATATAACCAGACGCGAACACGGTGTTGAGCTGCACCGCCAGCTCTCCGCTTTTTGAAACCGCGAGCAGCTCTGCGTTCTTCAGCCCCAGTTCGCGCGAGCCCGTGTCGTCGGTGCGCGTCAGGTAGAGTTGCCTGTCGCCGCCGTCCCACGAGGCGCTGTAGACGATGCTGCCGTCAGGAGTGAAGCGGGCGCGACCGAGCTCGCCGGTGCGAAAGGTGACCTGCTGATACTCAGCCGGCGGCGTAGCGCCGCGGCCGCGCCCCAGCCACCAGCCCAGGCCGAGCATCGCCGCTGCCAGCCCGATGAGAGCTGCCGTAGTCAGGAACCCGCGGCGCGAGCTGGCTGAGTCGGCTTGTTGCACGGCTGCCTGCGCGCCGGATTTTGTGCTCGCGGAAATCTCGGTGAGCGCTTCGAGGTCAAACGCCAGATCGCCTGCTGACTGGAAGCGCTGCGCGGGATTTTTCTCCAGGCAGTGACGGACGATACGATCGAGGCCGGGCGGAACATTGCGCGCGGTTTCGGAAAGCTCCGGAGCTTCTTCTTTCAGGATGGCGCTCATGGTATCGGCCGCAGTTTCGCCATGAAACGCGCGCTTGCCGGAAACCATTTCGTAGAGCATGGCGCCGAAGGCAAAAATGTCGGCCCGGTGATCGGCCGGCTTTCCGCGAACCTGCTCGGGTGACATGTATCCGGCTGTTCCCATCACCACGCCGGCCTCGGTCGCTATCTGGATGGTCGGGGCATCTCCGCTGCGGTCCTGCGTTTCGGGGCGCGTGAGCTTGGCTAGGCCGAAATCCAGAATCTTGACGCGGCCGTCGGCGGTGAGAAAAAGATTCTCTGGCTTCAGGTCGCGATGCACGATGCCCTTCTCGTGCGCGGCGGCGAGTCCCTTGGCCACCTGCATTGCGTAGTCGATCACTTTGCGGATGGGCAGCGCGCCGTTGCGCAGGCGCTCGCGCAGCGTCTCACCTTCCAGCAACTCGGAGACAACATAGGGAGCGCCCTGCTCTTCGCCGATGTCGAAGATGGAAAGAATGTTGGGATGGTTGAGCGCCGCGGCGGCTCGCGCTTCCTGAGCGAAGCGCTGCAGGCGGTCGCGATCGGCGGAGAATGACGCCGGCAGCACCTTGATTGCTACAGGGCGATCGAGCCGGGAGTCGTGCGCGCGGTAGACTTCGCCCATGCCTCCCGCACCGATCAGAGATTGAATTTCATAGGGACCAAGCTTGGTCCCAGACGTAAGTGGCATATGTCGCGCGATTATACGCGGTGGGGTGAGGGTGGGCGGAGGGTTCAGGGATGAGGCGGGAAAAGCAGGTTCCTCCTTCTTCGCTTCGCTCAGGTGTCGGAATGACAAAGAGGTATCGAGGATCACGCCTGGGAATCTTTATCGGGTAACATCGAAGCATGTCAGCAAAGATCATTCTTGTCACGGGAGCCAATGGGGGCCTCGGAGTCCACCTAACCAAGGCGCTGCTTGAAGCTGGGCATACTGTCATCGGCCTGGCGCGGAGAATCCAGAGCTCTGATTTCGACCATCCACATTTCACAGCGCTGCCTGCGTCGCTCGACAGCCTCGATGCCGCGAAGAAAGCGGTCGAGACCATTCTCACGCGCTTCGGCAAATTAGATGCCCTTGTACATACCGTTGGCGGATTCGCTGGCGGACAAACGGTCGCTGACACGGACGACACTACCTTCCAGCGCATGCTGGAGGTGAATCTCACCAGCGCCTTTCACATTCTGCGCGCGGTGATTCCTCCCATGCGCAAAGCGCAGTCCGGACGCATTATCGCAATCGGCAGCCGGGCGGTGGAAGATCCTGGGCCGACCGTGGGCGCTTACAGCGCATCGAAAGCTGCGCTGGTGTCGCTGGTTCGCACTGTGGCACGCGAGAATAAAGATGCCGGCATCACAGCGAACGTAATTCTGCCTGGCACCATCGACACCGCCGTCAACCGCAAAGCCATGGCGGGAGCTGATATGTCGCAATGGGTGCAGCCGGAGGGGATCGCGAGCCTGATCGTGTGGCTCACGGGAGAGACAGCAAACGATGTAACTGGGGCCGTGATTCCCGTTTATGGGCGCGGATTGTAGCTGGATCGCAGAACTTGCTCACAGCCAAGGCAGCGCAGGCGAACTACATCGGTCCTTCGCTGCGCTCAGGATGACAAGAGGAAGATGGGCACACTGCGGCGGGATGTAACCCTTTCGTAACCCTCCACGGTGCACAATTTTTGTTGCAGTTTAACATTCATGAAATATCTTCCGAGTAATATAGCTAAACAGGAGGCCGCTACCATGGCTTCATCCCGCGTCGCGAAATCGCTACCGCTTCAGGTTGCCGCGATCTGTTATCGCCGGCGCGGCACGGCCATCGAATTTCTCCTGGTCAACACCAACGGCGGCAATAAGTGGACTTTTCCCAAGGGATCGACCGATCCCAAGCTCTCGCACAGCCAGGCCGCGGAACGCGAAGCTGCGGAAGAAGCCGGAGCGCTCGGCACGATTGAGCCGCGCCACTTTCATCTCTATCTGCATTCCAAGGGAGTTTTCTGGCAGCCGGGCGGAGTGCAGGAATTCGTGGTCAAAGCTTTCCTGATGGAAATTCAGCAAATGCGCAAGCCGGATGAGGCCAATCGCCGGCCCACCTGGATGAGCGCCGAAGAAGCCAAGAAGCGTCTCGCCAAGGGGCGTGAAGTGAAGTACTTCCACGAACTCGAAGCCGTGATCGACCGCGCCCTGGAGCGCATCCAGTTTCATCATGAACTGTGGGGAGCTTATCCTGGAGCGCGGAACGCGCGCGTGGTGGCCTCGCCGAAAGATCCCATCGTTGAAGCGATCTGGCCGTAGGAATTTGTGGACTTGGGCTTTACTGCCAGCCGAGGGTTTCCGATTTCGCGGCCTGCTGGCTCACGGGCACTCCAAGAGCTGGAATTCTGAACTGGCGCAGAGGATGCACAGCGCCTAGAAGGTGCCATTTGAGATGCACCAGCTTGCGGTGCACTCGCCATCGGACAGATTGATCGGTTACAAGCCGCCGATGATCCTGGGCCCCCTGAAGAGCCTGCGAATCCGTAGTATGTTTACGCGGGTGCTCATAAAAACCGGCCAACTTGCGTTCACTCATGCCCGGGCTGGCCAACCACTGCGGGATGCACTCCGAGAGCACGTCCACATCGGTCAGGACCTTGTCGAGGCCCATGCCCATGGCGGGACAGGCGCTCTGAAATGCGTCGCCGATCATTACGACGCCGGCTAGATTCGGTTCATTTACCTTGTACAGATCGACCTTGCCGGATTCGACATCACTGGTCACGCGATAGTTGCCGATCAAGCGGCTCAGCTTGGGCAGGTCGCGTCGGAGCGTTCGATCAGGATTCTGTATGAACTCACGGACCCACGGATCGCTCGCGGAACGAAAAGTAAAGAGATTCGCACGCATCGTCTCGCGAAACTTGAACAGCGTGAGGTAGTCAATGCGCGTCGACGGGCTGAAGGAATAGTACGTAAGCGCATCAAAGTCAAAAGGCTGCGCTGCGGAGGCCGCGATATTGAATCCGAAGCCGAGAGACTGATCTCTCTGCACCACGCGGCGGCTCAATCCTAAGTTCGCGAGGAGTCCGTCGCTGACGCCGCAAGCCAACACCACCAGACGGCAGGTAAGTTCCTCGCCGCCGTTTAGTCTCACGCGCTGCACATGGCCGCTGTGGGCGATATGCTCGACCCGGCTCTGGCGGAAATCTACTCCGGCAGGCGTTTGTTCGCGCAGAGCATTCACCATGTCTGCATGCTTGATTCCGTATTGCTCGATTGGCGTGGTCTTGAAAATACGGCCGTCGAAACCTGCGCGCACCTCGCGGACTCGCGCGGCATAGGGGCGCAGATGTTCAAGCAATCCGAACTTGCGCAACAAGCGAACCTGCTGTCGCTCAATTTTTTCAGCTCGGAAGAGCGGTGGGCAGCTCGAACGCGGATCGACCACGATGACGCGCCTGCCCTGTTGTCCCAGCACAGCAGCCAGCGTTACGCCGGCTAAGCCTGCCCCGACGATAACGACTTCCGCGGACAGCGTTTCCGAGGATCGATTTCCCAGGGGCCGATCTTCCAAGGATCGATCTTTGAAGGATCGCTTTTCTGAGACCCGCTTTTCTAAGACTCGATCAGATGCGACGAGCAGGGCACTACTCCTTAACAATGAATTCGCTTGATCGGGGACTGGCTTTCCTTTTTCCGTCAGCTAAAGACAATCAGCCGCGGGAATTGGAACAGAGTCCAACCGGAGGGAGTAACGTTACTGTAGTGGAAGGACGTGGGAACGGAAATGGCACTTACGTGGGATGGGTTGACCTAACTGTCGCAGGCTGGCAATTCCGTAGGAACCAACTCCTAAGTGGCAACGCAAGTCAAAGTGAACGTGGGTAGAGGCTTTACAAACGCGCCGAAAATTGTCATCAGAAATTCACATAAGGTGGCTGTGACTGGATGGTAAACTCCAACACTTTCGAGCCAAGGAGCCGGCAAAGTTATGTCGTCAGATCGTGCCTTCCATTGTGAAGTTGAAAAGTCGCAAGAGAAAGATGAACGCGGAAATCAGGTCACTACAGTCAAATGTCACGGCAGGTTGATCAGCGAAACTGCCGGTGAAGTTAAAGAAGTGGTAAAACCGCTGATCTCGCAGGGCGGCCGCATTGTTATCGATCTCGGCGATGTAAGTCAGCTGGACAGCTCGGGGCTTGGCGCGCTGGTCGGGCTTAAGGCCTCCGCGATCAACCAGGGATTTTGCATCCTGGAACTCAAGAACATGACGCCGCGCATATTGGAACTTCTCCGCATTACCCATCTGACGCAGATGTTTTCCTCGTAAGCCTTCCCGGCAAATATGAACCGAGTCGGCGCGTATAATCTTTCGCATGGAATCGGGCGAACTGTTAAAACACGCGCCGACGCTCTCTGAGAAAGAACGCGCAGAATTGGCGTCCAGTTTGATCGACAGCCTCGACCCCTTGGTCGACGCCGACGCAGAGTTAGCCTGGCAGCAAGAAATTGCCCGGCGGCTGGAGGAAGTCGAGAGCGGACGAGTAAAAACCGTCGCGTGGGAAGAGGTTCGGCGCAAGGGTAGAGCTCTTCTGAATGAGCGGTAAGCCCGGTCAGGTTTCATCCAGAAGCAGATCAGGAGTATCTTTCTTCACTCGTTTGGTATAACGAAGCCACACAGCCGTGCTTGATTTTGAAAATGAATTCCAGCGGGCAATCTCTGCCATCGCAGAAGCGCCTGAGCGTTGGCCGGTTTATATTTCGCCTTGCCGCCGATACATTCTTCATCAATTCCCCTTCAGCATCGTGTACCGCAATCTCAAAGAAGATGTCTTCGTCCTCGCCGTCGCACACGCGCATCGGCGTCCGGGATACTGGAGAAAGCGGCTACGGCAATGAAGCCGGACATTGTGCAAATTAGCGTGAGGCACCTGCAAGCATCCTCCAAATGGACGGTCTCTCGGTCGGCGCGCTGTTATCCTGATAACTGAGTACGTTCTTCCATGATTCAGCTCTCTGGCGCCGGAAAACGATTCGGCCACAAACTTCTCTTCGAAAACGCGGACTGGCTCATCACCAACCATGACCGCGTCGGGCTGGTCGGTGCCAACGGCACCGGCAAGTCCACGATCATGAAGGTTCTGGCCGGACTCGACACGCTCGACTACGGCGCCCTCACCACCGCCAAGGGGACGTCCGCCGGATATCTGCCGCAAGACGGGCTCACGCTCTTCGGCCGCAGCGTCTTCGCTGAGTGCATGTCGGTCTTTGACGATTTGCGCGCCATGGAAAAAGAGCTGGAATCGCTCACCCACAGCATGGCCGAACTCGACCACACCAGCGCCGAGTATGACGCCGTCGCCGACCGCTACCACCGCGTCGAACATGAGTTCCGCACGCGTGACGGATATTCGATCGAGTCGGAAGTTGGCCGGGTGCTGATGGGGTTAGGTTTCACCAAAGAGGACTGGGAGCGCCAGACTGAGGAATTTTCCGGCGGTTGGCAGATGCGGTTGGCCCTCGCCAAGCTGCTGCTGCAGAAACCCAACCTGCTGCTCCTCGACGAGCCGACGAACCATCTCGATCTCGAAGCGCGAAACTGGCTGGAAGAATATCTACAAAATTATCCGCATTCGTTCGTGCTGATTTCGCACGACCGCTACTTCCTCGACGTTACGGTGTCGAAGATCGTCGAGATCTGGAACAAGCGCCTCTGGTTCTACACCGGCAACTACGACAAGTTTCTTTCCCAGAAGACGCAGCGCAACGAGCAGATGCAGGCGGCGTATAAAAATCAGCGCGACCGCATCGACCAGCTTGAGATCTTCATCAACCGCTTTCGTTATCAGGCGACGAAGGCGAAGCAGGTGCAGAGCCGCATCAAGGAACTGGAAAAGATCGATCGCATCGAACTTCCATCTGAAGAAAAGACGATTCACTTTTCTTTCCCGCAGCCGAAACAAAGTGGGCGTATCGTTGCGGAATTTGAAAACGTGGCGAAGATATATCCGGGGCGCGTGGTCGGCGGAAGAGCAAGGCCAGAAAAGAAAGTATTCAGCGACGTCAGCTTCATGATCGAGCGCGGCGATCGCATCGCGCTGGTCGGCATCAACGGCGCGGGAAAATCCACGCTGATCAAGCTTCTCGCCGCCACCGAGGCGCTTACGCATGGCGAATACCGGCTCGGCCACAATGTCGAGGCCGACTACTTCGCGCAGGATCAATATAAGGAACTCGACGCCGACGCGCGCATGATTGACGATCTCAGCGCGGCTTCGCCGCGTTCCACCGAAACTGAATTGCGCAGCCTGCTCGGGTGTTTTCTCTTCTCCGAAGAAGATGTATTCAAGAAAATCGGCGTGCTTTCCGGCGGCGAGCGCGGCCGGTACGCGTTGCTGCGTCTCCTGCTGCATCCGGCAAATTTTCTCCTGCTCGACGAACCCACCAACCACCTCGACCTGCGCGCCAAAGACGTGCTGCTCGAAGCGCTCATGAAGTACACGGGCACGGTTGTCTTCGTTTCCCACGATCGCTATTTCATCGACAATCTGGCCACGCGCGTCTTCGAAGTCGGTGAGGGCAAAGTCGAAATCTTCCCCGGCAACTACGAAGATTATTTGTGGCGTAAACAAGGCGGGCAGCACGAGACGCCTACGCTGGATGATGTTCCGGACGTTCCTGCGAGAAAGTCAGAAAGCTCGAGGGCTACAGTCGCCCCAGTTGCAGTTTCGGAGTCAACGAATGGGAACAACGGAAGCTCCGAGCCGAAGAAGCGCCTGAACCCGCTCAAGCGCAAACAGATGCAGGATCGCGTCCAGGAACTGGAAGAAGAGATCGCCCGCGCGGAAAGCGAAATCGCGAATCTGGAAACCGCGCTGCAGAACTTTGTGAGCGCCGAAGAATCGCAGCGCCAGTCGCAGCAACTCGATCGGCACAAAGCGAATCATGCTGCGCTGATCAAAGAGTGGGAAGAGCTCGGCGAAACGCTGCAAGCCTCGGAATAGGGCTTCGCAGCGGCCAATCGCGCAGTCCTGCAGGGAAACAGCCCGAGCCTACCCCGTGACTTCCGTAATCTTAAGAAATTACTCTCCTCTGTGCGATAGTCAACTTGGCCAAGTGGCCAGCATCTGCCGAGCCACAAATTTCAAGACCAACCGCATCGTCGGCGCCGGTTCCCAGGGACGCAGCGCCGAGCGGACCCAAGGACGGTCGTAATGCTTCAGTCGGATAATTCATTCCAGAAGCCCGGCTCGCCGGCTTCCAACCCCAACGCTTATAACCCGATCAAAACCGTCACCGCCCCCGTCGATCAGTCCACCATCGGACGCACCTTGAGCATCAAGGGCGAAATCAGCGGCACCGAAGCGCTGTATGTTGATGGAAAAATCGAAGGCAAGATCACGATGCCCGAGAGCCGCGTTACCGTTGGCCGCAACGGCAAAGTTGACGCCAGCATTCAAGCGAAAGAAGTCGTGGTGATGGGCAAAGTCACCGGCAACATCGAGTGCAGCGACCGTGTCGATATCCGCAGCGAAGGCTCGGTGCACGGCGACATCTCAACTGTACGCATCAGCGTGGAAGATGGCGCTTCGCTCAAAGGCGGAATTCAGGTCCGCAGCGAAGGCAAACAGAACGGCAAGCAGGAATCGAAGCAAGAGCAGGCGAAGGCGATGGGCGCCGCCGCTGGCAACGCATAGAGTTTTCTCCTACAGAGGCAGTAAAAACTTAGGGCACGCGCAAGCGTGCCCTTATTTTTGTAGCGATGCAGTTGGCTTGCGCGTCAGGCCGGTTAAGTGGGAGATCGCCGAATCGACCGGACAACTTCATTTTGTCATTCCGACGCGCTACGCTGAAGGCGGAGCGTGGAGGAAGCTGCTGTTTGCCGACTGCAAGGAAAAAGCAGGTTCCTCGTCGCTGACGCTCCTCGGAATGACAGACCTTTAAATGACGGTGAGGTCGGGCTTACTTCTTCTCGTTCGGCCGGAAATCCAACGACGCCGAATTCATGCAATAGCGCAGACCTGTCGGCGCCGGACCATCCTCGAATACATGCCCGAGATGGGCATCGCATTTCGCGCACCGCGCCTCGGTTCGCACCATGCCGTACTTCGTATCCCGATGCTCGGTTACGCCGCCGCCGTCGACGGGCTGGTTAAAGCTCGGCCATCCCGTGCCGGAATTGAACTTCGTGTTGGAATCGAACAGCGGAGCGCCGCAGCACACGCAGTGATACATCCCCGGCTCATGATTGTTCCAGTACGCTCCGGTAAAGGCGCACTCCGTACCGGCCTCGCGCGTCACATGGTATTGCTCGGGCGTCAGCTGCTTCTTCCAGTCGGTTTCCGATTTGCTAATTTTCTCTTCGGTCTGAGTCTTTTCGACCATGATTTACTCCTTTTCGACACCAATCATTTGACAATGATTGGATGTTTTTAAACGCTAAAAGTGACAGCAAGTGCGGGTTTCACACCTGCTCACCCACCTTCCGATACTTCCCCCGGAAAAACAGAAGCGGTTCGCCGTCCCGCACCACCACTTCTTCGACTTCGGCGATGAAAATTGTGTGATCTCCCGCCTCCTCGGCCGAGTACAGACGGCACTCCAGATACGCCAACGCCCCGTGCAGCACTGGAGTGCTGTGCGCGGTGCGGTCAAAACGGGCGCCGGCCTCAGCCTCGGCGCGCTCATGCGTGCGCGCGGGAGACGCGTAATAATCCGAAATTTTCCGCTGATCGGCTCCCAGGATGTTGATCCCAAAGCGCTTTTTCGCTTGCAGGTGGGCGTGCGTGCTCGCTTTGCGATCGACGCAGATTAAAACCAGCGGCGGATCGAGAGACACGGATGAAAACGCATTCGCCGTCATTCCGTGAACTTCCCCGTTCGCTTCGCCGTCAAGGCAGACGGTAATAATCGTCACCCCGGTGGCGAAACATCCCATCGCTTTGCGAAATTCAGAAGGATTCAGTGTCATCGTCAAACCCTTGTCATTCCGAACCGGTCTGCAGGACCGGTGAGGAACTCGCTTTCTTCCTTATACTCGGCCCTCATCCGCCCACATTACCACGCCCTACCATTGTATGATTCGATTTAGCCATGGCTCTTACCGCCATCCCGCCGACGACGCGCGAATCGTGCGCTGAAATGCTTGCGGAAGTTCGGCCCGGCGAGCCGATTTCCCGGGAAGCCGCGCTCGCACTCATCCACTGCTCTGATGACGATCTTCCTCTGCTTCTGGCCGCGGCCCGCGCCGCCAAAGAGCGCTTCAAACCCGGCGTGATCACCTATTCGCGCAAGGTATTTCTCCCGCTTACCAATCTCTGCCGCGACTACTGCGGATATTGCACCTTCCGCCGCGACCCCTCTGACCCCGGCGCGCACACCATGACACCGGAGGAAGTGCTTTCCATCGCCCGCGCCGGAGAAAAGCTCGGATGCACCGAAGCCCTTTTCAGCCTCGGCGACAAGCCCGAACTTCTTTTTCCCGAGATGCGCGAGACCCTCCGCCATCTTGGCTACAAATCAACGCTGCACTACCTCGAAGCGATGTGCGAACTCGTGCTGCGCGAGACAAATCTTCTGCCGCATCCGAATCCCGGCCTGCTCAGCGCGGAATGGATCGCCCGCCTCGCCGCCGTCTCACCCAGCATGGGACTCATGCTCGAAACCACGAACGAATCGCTGCTCGCGCCGGGCAAAGCCCACGACAATGCTCCCGACAAGGTTCCGGCGAAACGTCTGCGCACCATCGAAGACGCCGGCAAGCAGGATGTGCCTTTCACCACCGGCCTGCTCATAGGCATCGGCGAGTCGCCCGCCGATCGCGTGGATACGTTGCTAGCCATCCGTGAGTTGCATGACCGCTATGGACACATTCAGGAAGTCATTGTGCAGAACTTTCGCGCCAAGCCCGCCATCCCCATGGCCCAGTGGCCCGAGCCTTCGCACGGGGAGATGCTCCGCGCCGTGGCGGTAGCCCGCTTGCTACTCCCCAACGTCAATATTCAGGCTCCGCCGAATCTTTCCGCGCCATACTATGAAGACCTGGCCGACGCCGGCATCAACGACTGGGGAGGGATTTCACCGCTGACCCCTGACTACATCAATCCGGAAAAGCCGTGGCCGCATCTGGAGCAGTTGCGCCTGCACACCGAAGCCAAGGGGTTTCAATTGCGCCAGCGCTTGCCGGTGTATCCCGAATTTGTGCCGCAGGTTTTGGCGAAGCCGGGCCTGCTGGCGGAAAAACTCGGCGCAGCGGTCGACGCCGAAGGCCTGGCGCAAATCAAGAGGGCCGCATGATGGAGTCACAACGATGATCTGCGTTCTCTCGGGCGGCACCGGCGGAGCGAAATTCGTCGACGGCCTGCGCCAGATCATGCCTGCCGAAGAAATCACTATCGTCGTCAACACCGGCGACGACCTGCTCTGGTGGGGACTGTACGTCTCGCCCGACATCGATTCCATCACTTACGTTCTCTCCGGCATGCTGAGCCGCGAGCGCGGATGGGGCGTGAAAGGCGACACCTTCCTTTGCTTGCAGGCGATGGGGCAACTCGGAGAGCCGACCTGGTTCCACACCGGCGACCGCGATCTCGCCATGCATCTGCTGCGTTCGCGTCTGCTGGCCGAGGGCAAAACGCTTTCCGAAGCGACCGCGGTCATCTCGGAAAAACTGGGTGTGCGCGCACGGATTTTGCCCATGAGCAATTCGCGGGTCGAGACTCGCGTGCTCACTCCGAACGTGGGCGAGTTGAGCTTCGAAGAATATTTCGTGCAGCGCTGGTTTCAGGATCCGGTCAGCTCCGTCCGCTTCGCCGGAGCCAGCGACGCGGAAGCTGCGCCCGGCGTGATCGACGCCATCACTTCCGCCGACGCCGTCATCCTCGCGCCCAGCAATCCCGTCACGAGTATTGGCCCGATCCTCGCCGTGCCCGGCATTCGCCCGGCGCTTATGCGCGCGCGCGGAAAAATTGCGGCGATCAGCCCGATTGTGGGCAACGCTCCCGTTGCCGGTCCGGCGGGAATTCTTATGCAGGCGCAAGGCTGGCCTTGTTCCATCGCGGGCGTAGCCCGGGCTTACGAAGAGTTTCTCGACATCCTCATCTGCGACTCGCGCGACGCTCGCGCCGCTGAGAGCGTTCGCCAATCCGGCCTGCGCGTGCACTCCACACAAACCATCATGCGTACCGCCGACGACAAGGCTGCGCTCGCGCGCGAGGTTCTCTCGTTGGCCGTGCCGAATATCGTCAATACCGAGCGCGGAAAAGATGAAGTAGCAGGCACTCCCTTCCAACGTCTGGACCGCGAGTCGTGAATCAAGTTCGCGAAATCTCAGGGACTGCGATTCTCGTCCCTATCAAGAACACTTCCACGGCCAAGCAGCGACTGTCTTCGATCCTCGATCAGCCATCGCGCACGAAACTGGCGCAGGCCATGCTGCACGACGTGCTCACCGCCTTGCATGAATGCCTCGGCCGGCGAAAAGAAAATGACTTAACGGTCGCTATAGTCAGCAGCGATCCGTTTGCGACGGAAGTTGCGCGCGGATACAAATTCCAGGTCATCCCCGATCCCGCCAATCCTGGCGAAACCGGCGCCATTGAAATGGCCACGCAAGTCTGCATCGAGCGCGGCGCCGACAGTACGCTCGTAGTCCCAGCGGACATTCCTCTCATTCAATCCTGGGAGATCGAAGAAATTTTCAAACATGTACCCGCGAAAGGCAGCCTGCTCGTCCCCGCAGGCGACGGACGCGGGACCAACGCGGCCTTCCGCCGCCCGGCCAATCTGTTCCCGCTCCGCTTCGGCAACGACAGCTTCAAACCGCATCATGCCGCCGCGCAAGCCACTGGCAAACCATGTATCGTTCTTAATCTTCCCGGGATCGCCGTCGATGTCGATAATCCCGAAGATCTGCACCAACTTATTTCACTTCCCGGCACGACCCGCTCGCAGACTTTAGCCAGCGAGCTTTTATCCCAAGCCAAAAGTTTGTACCGCGATTAATTTTCTTAAAGCTTCTGCCGATGAAGCTCAAAATGCTGCCCGATGGGAGGGCGCTTTTGATGCCGAATTTACAGTTTTGCATTGTTCTCGGGCACAGCGCCGCTCTCGCATCCGCGCTCTTCGCCATGAGCCTGATTGCGCCTGCGCAAACTCCGGGCGCGTCCGCGGAAAGCGCCCGCATCGTCGCCCTCGAAGCCGCCTGGAATGACGCCGAAGTCAATCGTGATGCCAAATCTCTCGACCTTCTTCTCGCCGACCGCTTCGTCAATACCGGCGATGACGGCTTGTTCCAGGATAAAAAGAGTTGGCTGGCCAAGATTCGCGACCAGAGCGATCAATTTCTGCAGCTGGCGAATTCCGGTATTGCCGTCAGCATCTACGAAAACACCGCCGTCGTTACCGGCGAATACAAAGAAAAAGTCAAAATCAAAGGGAAGATTGTCCAGCGGTCCGGCCGCTTTACCGACACCTGGGTTCGCCGCGACGGCGAATGGAA
>Ga0209006_10002177_pt1 | contig 17846 bp, 12 predicted proteins | sample JacPin_JW_Ref_O2_FD_188567 | JGI IMG/M metagenome (GOLD analysis project Ga0209006, IMG submission 188567) | Forest soil microbial communities from Algoma, Ontario, Canada - Jack Pine, Ontario site 1_JW_Ref_O2 (SPAdes) (version 2) | ecosystem: Environmental > Terrestrial > Soil > Boreal... | reverse complement strand
AATACCGCGCCCAGGACCCAGCCGGACGCCACAGCGAGGCGGCTTCCGCTCTGAATCAAGAAACCGAGCAGAACGGGCGCCACGACCCCGCCGACACCAGTGCCCACGGCATAGAACACGGCGATCGCGAGCGCGCGCATCTCGAGCGGAAAAATCTCGCTGACCGTCAGGTAAGCCGAGCTTGCGGCAGCCGAGGCCAGGAAAAATACCGCCGACCAGCACAAAGCCTGGCTGCGTGCATCGAGCAAGCCCCCAACGAATGCCCAACCGGTCAATGCCAGCCCGAGCCCCGACAGGATGTAGGTCGCAGCGATCATGCGCCGCCGCCCCACGCTGTCGAAAAGCGGCCCCAGCAGATACGGACCCAGGACATTGCCCAACGCGAACGGAAAGATGTAGAGCGCGACGCGATTGTCAGGAACGCCGTAGAAGCGGCTGAGAACCAACGCGTAGGTAAAGAAGATCGCGTTATAGAAAAACGCCTGCGCGACCATGAGCGCGAGTGCGACGACACTGCGCTGGCGGTATTGGACCAGCAGCACGCGCGCAACTTCGCCCAACGAGGGGCCGCGCCCCTTGCCGTAGTTGGTCGTTTTGTTCACCTGCGAGAGATCGCCGGCACGCTCCACGATCTCCGCCTCGATCTGCGCGACCACGGTTTCGGCCTCTTCCGCTCGGCCATGGGAGAGCAGCCAGCGAGGGCTTTCCGGAACATGCCGCCTCACGATGAGAATGACGCCTGCGAAGATGGCCCCCAAAAGAAAGCACACGCGCCAGCCCAAAGCGGGCCCCAGTACCCGCGGATCAAGCAGGACAAGGCTTAATGCCGCGCCGAGTGCAGCACCGACCCAAAAGCTGCCGTTGATCGACAGGTTCACGCGACCGCGCAGGCGTGCGGGAATGAGCTCGTCGATTGCCGAGTTGATTGCGGCATACTCGCCGCCGATACCAAAGCCCGTGGCGAAGCGACACGCGGCGAACCATGCGTAATCCGGAGCAAACGCGGTCGACAAGGTCGCACACATATAGACTGCAAGGGTCGTGAGAAAGAGCTTCTTGCGCCCAAGTTGATCGGTCAGTCGACCGAAGAAGAGTGCACCTAGGACGGCGCCGGCGATGTATAGCGAGCCCGACGCGCCTATCTCGCCCGCCGAGAGCGACAGGCTATCCGGGCGTTGCAGTACGGCGCCGAGCGAGCCTACGAGCGTGACCTCAAGTCCATCGAGGACCCATGCGACGCCGAGTGCGATGCAGACCCTCCAGTGCCACCTTGACCAAGGTAGTCGGTCGAGCCGCGCCGGGATACTGCTCCTGATCAATGTGCTATTCCTCGCCGGGCATAGAGAGAAAGACTGAATAGAGCAAATCGCTGATCATTAGGAGGGCGAATCACGCGCTCGAGACAAATTTTCGGGGGTAGAGCGCTCTTTATCTACAATGGCCTCGATAGAATCCGAGCTTCGATCCCCGCCCACCATACTAACAAGGCAGGCCAGCCGCCGAAATGCTGAACTCTTACGGAACGTCAGTAGCAGTGTAGTGTTCCGCCGAGACATCGCATCAATGTCGCCGACGAGATGAAGCTTCTCCCGCATGGAAATTGAAAAAAGATCGATCGACTACGTGCCGCTCGCAGAACGGCACGGACGCGTCTGGCATCTTTGGCCAGTCTGGTTTGTGGGCGGCGCTCATTTGGCGACCTTGGCAGTTGGCGTACTGGGGATTGCGCTTGGAGGCACCCTGATCTGGACTGCCGTCGCCGTCGTTGCGGGTTGTGCTCTCGGCACGTTCTTCATGGCCTTTCACGCAACTCAAGGCCCACAACTCGGCCTGCCGCAGATGATTCAATCGCGGCCGCAATTTGGCTATATGGGAGCACTCCTCGTCTGGGGTGTCGCCCTCGTCTCTTATATTGGCTACAACGCCTTCAATGATGTCCTTGCGGCCCAGGCGGTGCATCAGTTGGCCGATACGCCGTTTCCCGGCGCGTCCGCGACTATCATTGTGTTTTCGATCATCGCCGTGTCTTTGGCGGCGATCGGCTACGACTGGATTCACCGCGCGCAGCGCTACCTTGCGTACCTGCTCATCGCGATACTGTCTCTCGTAACGATCGGTGCGGTGCTCGTGATCCACCTGCCAGCGGGGCAGCTCGACGTGCACGGATTTCGAGCGGTGCCCTTTTTGGCGCAGTTCTTTGCCGCAGCGGCATATCAGCTCAGCTGGTCCATCTACGTCTCGGATTATTCGCGGTACCTGCCGCGCGATGTCGGCGTGCGCGCGTCGTTCTGGTGGACCTACGTGGGCTCGTTCATCGGGGGAACATGGACCATGCTGGTCGGCACCTTTGCCGCCGCTTTACACCCGCATATTGACGTGGCGGCGGCCATGCAGAGCGCTGCCGATGCCGTCATCCCGGGGCTCGGGACGCTGCTCCTCGTCGGTGCGCTCTTAGGCTTGGTGACCATTTCGGCGCTCAACTTCTATGGCGCCTCTTTGACGTTGCTGAGCGTTGCTGACTCGTTCGCGCCGATTGCGTGCACGGTCGCGAAACGCCTTGTAAGCTTGCTCGTGGCCGCCATTGCGGCCACTGTTATTGCGCTGCTGTCCTCGAACGACTTTGTGAATCGATTCGCGGATCTACTCGCCGTACTTCTGTATCTGTTTACCCCCTGGACCGCGATCAATTTGGTGGACTTCTATCTGGTGCGCAAGGGCCACTACTCGGTCCGCGAGATATTCAATCCGCACGGCATGTACGGACGCTGGAACTGGCGCGGATTGCTTGCCTACGGCATCGGCTTTGCCGTGATGATCCCGTTCTTCAGCACCGGACTTTATACGGGTCCCGTAGCCCGAGCCCTCAAAGGCGCGGATCTCGCCATGCTCGTTGGCCTGCCGGTCGCGACACTCGTTTATCTATTGGCATGCCGATCGATGGACGTAGAGGCCGATCGGCAACGGGCAGCCGCTGCGGATGTGGGACTGGACGCCGCCTAAGCTGCGCTTTTAGCGGCGGTCATTCGTGCGATCGAGCTGCCAACCATTAGCGCTGTTCCCTTGGGACGGCTCCCGGATCCACTATCAGCCACGTCCGGCTCACTCGATGATGACGCGACGCCCGTGATATGTTGTCCAGGACAGCGCAGCTCAGGCCGCTTCGCATCCGGAAAGGAAGTTAGACGATGCATCGTCGCGATGCGGAAGGGTTAATGAAAACCTTTGCAGTGGTTGTTTATATTTTTGCGTGGATCAGCCTGCTCAAATGAAGACGAAGTATTGCCCGGCACCAGGGGACGATTGGGCTGTCGCTACCGTAACGGACGGTGAGCGAATCGCGCGGCGAGAGATAGACGGATACTACGCTTCTCACTCTGGCTGTATCGCCACTGCAAACACGCGACAGGAGAAAGCTGCAGGAGTGCAAGCGTATTTAGAAAAGACGCCCGCACTTGAAGCGCGTCATTTCAAGTTCGCGAAGGTTCGTTGCGAGCCGATAGCAGTGAACCCGTAACATTCAAAGTGTTCGGTAGCAAAGTGACTCATTAAATATGCCGTTAGAGCGCGGAATAATTGTGGGTTCGGACCAAGTGGTCGACGTGACCACAAACTCGATTACTAGCGCCTCTTCCGATCCAAACCCCGGGTTACCTCGACAGGCCGTGCTGTACTGGGACAGAATCGACTTTCCGCAAAATAATCTTATGTACGTTGGATGTCAGGATATTGACTCTGGCGGCGGCTTGGGTTGGATTTTTACTAGGCGAGCAGGCCAGCGTTGGGTTCGGCTTGCCCGGACTTGGCGTAGCAGGCGCGGGTGTGCTGGCGCAGTGCTCTCTCCGATTTCATTTACAGCAAAGCTCGGCAACGTGTTAGCTGATTTGCCCCCGGAAACGCGAAACTACGCATATCTGTATCACGTCGAGCGCGAATTCCCTGGTACGCTCGGCGGCGGTGCATAAAGTCGTCCATGCACAGGACAGAGGTTCAATCCGCCGTACGGCAAAAACCTAGAAGCGTTCCCGTGGACGAGCGAAAAACGTGGACGGGCGATGAACTATTGGCTTGGTGGCTTGCAACACAGAGGGATCATCCATACCTGAGTTGGGATGAGGGTCGCGGTGATTCCTGGCAGTATGTGCACATTATGTGCACCGATATGATTGGCTAACGGGCAGTAATTTGAATCAAAGCGTGCCGTCGCAACCTTGGATTTGACAACACGGTTGATCGCTAACTGTGGCCAGCATTTTGGATCGTTGCACGCGGACCAAGCGCAGCAAGCGGAACAATAGGGTCGTTCCAGTGTTCGAGGAATTCACGTAGCACAGCACCGTTTTGCGTCAGTTTCGACGCTTGCACCCCGTATTGATCCCGATGACCGTCTAGCATCTTGCATGCCTGCAACCGAATGGCCTGTTCGGTGACTTCCTGGGACCGAGTAGGCTGCCGGAACAATATCGACATGCCCGCAACGTTGTTCGCCAAATCATCGAGCACATTCAGTGCGACTGCGGGCGAAAATACGCCGATGCCTCCGGCGTTATTCAGCATTTCCCGGATTCGAATGTAACCCTCAATCCTCGCCGTGCTCTCGGTCGATTCGTCATCAGGGGATCGTTGCGCCTTGCGTTCGAGAGGTGCCAGCATCAGATCCATCGCGAGGGCGACTTGATGGCAGTCATCGTAGGAAAGGGTGAATGTTGGCATATTGCGAACCCTAGCAGGCGATTGAGACCAGTAACACACAATTGAGAGTGATGAACAATGCGGTACGGCACAGTGGCGCATCAAAGATCTTAGAGAAGACGTGCTTACGCGCTTCCGTGGCCCACCGTACAGACAGCCGTGAAGCGAGGTGCTGTGCTATGGGCTGGTAACCGCAGGTATTTGTGAATACAGCTCTTTCGCTAACCTACAAACCCGTTCAGCTTCTGTTGATCGATGGCAGTCCCGCAGACGTGCGGCTGACTCAAAAGGCATTCGCCGCCGCCAACGCAGCGGTGCAGGTGCACGTTGCCGCGGATGGCATGGAAGCCATGGCCTTCTTGCAGCGCGAAGGCAGATATCGTCACGCACCACGCCCCGATTTTATTTTGCTCGATCTAAATGTTCCCAAAATAGATGGCCACGAGGTGTTGACACGAATCAAGGCCGACAACGCGCTTAAAGCCATTCCCGTTGTGGTGCTCACGACATCCGCCGCCGATTTAGACATTACGGCAAGCTATAGATTTCACGCGAACTGTTACCTCACCAAACCCGTGCGGCCCGATGACTTCGAGAATCTTGTCAGGTGCATCAATAGTTTTTGGATGGAAAGCGTAAAGCTTCCAAGCTCGAAAGCAACGCACTAAAAATCGGCGTTCAAGCATTCGTGTGCCGCCGCTGGCCAGCTTGCTCGATTGAAAATCCTGTGCGCTTCGCCAGCCGTCAATGATCCTTTGGCGAGCAACGCCCCCGCAATAGCTCGGATACCTGCCTTATGCCGGACGACCAGCACCGCCGCGCATAGGCGCGCACAGATGAGCCGCGCGCCTGAATGCCGCGTCGCGGCAAGATACAACACCGCCTTCGGAGGCCTGCCGTTAGAGGGCGCTAGGCGAGCCGGGAATCTCCGTGGAATCTCCGACGCAACAATCAATAAAACTCACTGTGCTAAATTACGGTGCGGATCACAGGGCATCGCATGGCGATGCCGCTTTGACCGTGAATCTATTAACTCATAACGGGGAGAAACAAGAATGCTTAGCATCATGAGAAAGAACCCATTGTCGGTACCGCTATTGGCAATGAGTGCGCTCGTATATGTCGGCGCTGCACATGGGAGCACCGCCGGGGATATTTCACTAACGCAGGTCCTTAATACGTCGCCGCTGTGGGCCGACACCGCGAGCTATCACGCCTGCCTTGTCGCAAATATCTCCACGGCCTCGCTGAACATCTCGATTGAACTGATAGGGTCGGACGGTACCGTGCTTGCCACATCGGGCACAAACAAAATTACTATTCCCGCGGGCAGTTCTGCCGAGATTTCGAACGGCGCTACTTATACCGGATTCGCGCGGTGCCGCTTTACGCTTTTCGATACTCCAACAGCCATTCGCGCAAATTTGACGATCTTTCACCCTAATAGCAACGGCACGTACCAGACGTACGCAACCTCTGAGGCTCGCTAGGCTAAACTCTGGCACATTGCATCACTCCCCTTCACGGCGTCTGATTCTTTCAAGACGCCGCGAAGGGGCGTCGTGACCCCGACAGCGCGTTTAGGCAGTGTCGGCGGCTACCGCGCGCGTCTCCGCACTGGTCAACGAGCCGCGGACGTAGAGCTGCCGCGCGAGCGCGAATATCCGCTCACGATGCACACTCACGAGTTGCACGGCCATCGCCTGCGCACGCCCCATAATTTCCGCCGCGCCATCCCTCGCGATCAGTAGCGCCAACCGCTCGGCGTCAGCGTGGTCGGCGCTGCCGCCGCGCTCAATATCGGCGGCGCTACATCCCTGAGTAAACGCGCTCTGCGCGGCAACCCCCGCTAGTGCGCACACGACACGCCGCAGAAGTATCAGCGGGTCTGTGTCTTGGTAGGCGTACCGCGTCGGAAACCGGCGCCTGCACCGTCGCTCGTGACCGCGATTCGCTTGACGCGCAACCCCAACGCTAAGTGCGCACAGGCGTGACCGGCTTCATGAACGCACTCTGGCCAAGTATTCATGGGCGAGCGCGCCGAAGAATTAAGGTCTTGGCGTTGGCGCCGCGTTGCGCATGCGGGCGGAAGCCAAGTCTCGAAGGAATGGACATGGTTCGATCCGCTGCCACGCCGCCCATGACTGGATAGCAAAGCGAGCAACGGCCAGTGCTCCTCTTGTAGTAAGAAGCTCGGAGCGCTCGATGGGACGTGCTCCGCCCTGACGACCAGGTGGGCCCCGCAACGCAAGATCGCCAAATAGCTGTACAAGCTCGAAGTGAGTCTGACAGCTGGTGGCTGATCTTGATCCAACGCGTCCGCGGCGCCGCCCCGACGCAACTTCGATGTGTTCTGCATGATCAGGCGTTCGAGTAGGCGAGCGAGGAGGACAGATCGCGATAGGCGTTGGCCTGGGCGAGCAACGCGTTAGCTTTGCCTTCGAAAGTCTCCATGGCGTCGGCGCCCGCGGCGAACCGAGCCGGAGGTTCCTTGAGCCCAGCGAGTCGCACGATCGCGTTGGCGAGCTTCGCCGGGTCTCCGCCCTGTTTGCCATTCATACCGCTCCACGCAGTGACGGTCTCCCTGGTGCGCTCGGCATAGTCGTCGATAGAGGGCTTCGCATAAGTGGTGGACTGGGCGGAAAGCAGCTCGGTGCGGAAGAAACCGGGTTCGACCAGCATCGTGCGGATACCGAAAGGGGCGATCTCTGGGGTGAGCGACTCAATCCATCCTTCGATGCCAAACTTCGCTGCTGCATATGCTGTGCAGAACATTTGGCCGGTGATGCCCGCGGTTGAGGAGAGAGTGAGGAGCAGGCCGGAGCGCTGCTTGCGCATCGCCGGTAGAGCGGCCCGAGTCACGTTCATCGGGCCGAACAACAGCGTCTCGATCTGATTGCGAACTTGGTCGGGACTGAGCTCCTCGAAGAAGCCGGCGTAGAAGTTGCCGGCGTTGTTGACCAGGACGTCGAGTCGGCCGAACTTAGTAACGGCGGCGGCGACCGCGGCGCGCGCGTCATCCAGTTGAGTGACGTCGAGCTTGATGGCCAACAGGTCGTCGTGGTGGCCGATCGCCGCGGCGACCTTGGTGGGATCGCGACCGGTGGCGACAACCGCGTTGCCAGCGGTCAGCGCTGCCTTGGCAACGTCGAGGCCCAAGCCACGGCCTGCGCCGGTGATGAGCCAAACCCTCTTCTCAGTCATGGGAAGTTCCTTTTTCTGGTGTCGTGCTGCTCGCACTTTCAGGGGAGAATTCGATGCGCCAGTGTCGCCGACTGGACCCGGGGGGACGAGAAATTGGGCAATGTCCCGCATTTCTTAGCTTTTTTCGGATCGCCGCGAACAGCGGCGGAAGCAGAAATGGAGGCTAGGGTCGGAATCGAACCGGCATAGACGGCTTTGCAGGCCGCTGCATGACCATTCTGCCACCTAGCCTCGCATGAACCGGACGATCAGGTGCGCGCGGCACACCCCATTGCTTACTTCAAACTGGAGCGGGAAAGGAGACTCGAACTCCCGACCCTCACCTTGGCAAGGTGATGCTCTACCAACTGAGCTATTCCCGCTCGGACGAGGAGGCGAAATTGTAGGTTCCGCGGTCGCGAAGTCAAGGTAACACTTTCTTTCAAGACCGAAAAATGCAACCGCAGCCGCAACTTAGCGCCGCAATTCCGGCCACGCGGCGCGCAGGTAGGCCACCATCGACGACAGTGTCAGAACTGCCGCAATGACCGTAAATGTGACGCCTGCGTTATACGTGGGCAGCCCGAAGAGATCCTGGCGGTAGAGCATCATCGAAAGCCCGATGATCTGCATAGTCGTCTTGTACTTGCCAAGCTGCGAGACCGCGACTTTGCGCCGCTGGCCGATTTCCGCCATCCATTCGCGCAACGCGGACACTGCAATCTCGCGGCCGATGGTAACCGCCGCAGTCAGCACAATAAGCGCTCGAGGATCCTTACTGACGAGAAGCACAAGGGCGACCGCCACGATGAGCTTATCCGCTACCGGATCAAGGAAAGCGCCGAGGCGTGAGGTCTGGCCTAATCGGCGGGCAAAATAACCGTCGAGGGAGTCAGTGATGCCCGCCGCGGCGAACAGCCATCCGGCGGCGGGATCAGCCCAAGAGTAAGGGGCGTAGAAGAGCACGACAATCAGCGGGATCGCCGCGATGCGGATCCACGTCAGGGTATTGGGAACGTTCCAAGGCATGGTCGTGCTAGTCACCCGGGTGGAGGTGATCATAAAGACTCCGCGCAAGCGCCGCGCCGATACCGGTGACCCGTTCGAAGTCAGCGGCGCCGGCGCGCAGGATGCCTTGCAGCCCGCCGAAATGGCGCAGCAAGGCGCGCCGTTTGGCGGGCCCCAGGCCGGGTACCGTCTCCAGTATCGATTCGTTGTAGCGGCGTGCCCGCCGGCGGCGGTGACCACTGATGGCAAATCGATGAGCTTCATCGCGGATGCGCTGAATGAGCCGCGAGGCGGGTGAATGCGGTTCGAGCGCGAGTGGCAGGTCGGCGCCAAAGACAAAGAGGCGCTCCTGCCCCGGCCGGCGTTCCGCGCCCTTGGCGATCCCGATCAACGTCACATCCTCGAAACCCAGGGGCGCGAGCACCGCGTGCACCTCATTGATCTGGCCCAGGCCGCCGTCGATGAGTAATAAATCAGGTGCAGGATATTCGCCCTCGCGGATTCGCGTATAGCGCCGCGCCAGCGCCTGGCGCAGCGCGCCGTAGTCGTCCCCGGGGGTGACGCCCGTGATGTTGAAGCGCCGGTATTCCTTCTTGAGCGGCCCCTCGCGCCCGAAGACGACGCACGAGGCGACGGTCCCCTCACCTCCGGTGTGACTGATGTCGAAGCATTCGATTCGCGACGGGACCTCCGGCAGGTCAAGTTCCTGGGCAAGCGCAGCCAGCATCTCCTCGGCGCCCTCGCGCTGCGCCAGCCGCATGCGCAGCGCCTGGGTTGCGTTCTCCACGTTGAGCTCGAGCCAGCGCACACCCAGGCCGCGCGACGGACGCCGCAGATTGACGGCATGAGCGGCGCGCGTGGCGAGCACCTCCGCGAGAGCCTCTTCATCCTCGAGCTTGTTGCTGACCAGAACTTCAGGCGGCGGCTCTTGGGTCGCGTAGTACTGCATGATGAAGGAGGTCAGCGCCTCGTCGGGTTCAGCCAGCGCACCGCGCGGAAAATAGCTCGTGGTGCCGAGATTGCGCCCTCCCCGCACCAGCATGACGCTGATCGCATACTCGCCGGGTTCCCCCACGATGCAGATCACATCGACGTCCCGCTCGGCATCGGCGGTGACGATCTGCTGCGCCTGGATTCGCTTCAGCGCTGCCAGCTGATCGCGCAGTACCGCGGCGCGCTCAAACTGCAGCTGCTCGGCGGCGGCCTCCATGCGTGTCTGCAGTTCGCTATTGACTTCATCGCTGCGTCCATCGAGAACTTTCTCCGCGGAGTTAATGTCCTGGGCGTAGGCCTCACGCGTCACGAGTCCGACGCACGGTGCGGAGCAGCGGCCGATCTGATGCTGCAGACACGGCCGGCTGCGGTTTGCGAAAAAGGTATCGCGGCAGTTACGGATGCGAAACAGTTTTTGCAGCTGCTGCAGGGTTTCCTTCACGGCGCCCGCGCTCGGAAAGGGTCCGAAATATCGGCCTGGCAGATTACGTGCGCCGCGATAAAAAGACAGGCGCGGAAACTCATGGTCCAGACACAGCCGTATATAAGGAAAGCTCTTGTCGTCCCGCAGCACCACGTTGAAGCGTGGTTTTTGCGCCTTGATAAGATTGAACTCAAGCAGCAGCGCCTCAGTCTCCGAATTGGTCACCGTCACTTCGATTTCGGCAATCTGATGGACGAGCGCCTGCACTTTGGGATTGACGTTAGCGGGGCTGAAGTACGTTGCCACCCGGTCCCTCAGGCTCTTGGCCTTGCCGACGTACAGCGGAGAGCCCGCGGCATCCATCATCCGATAGACGCCGGGGCGGCGCGGCAGCGCCGCGACAAACTCCTTGGCATCAAACCTGCGCGCCATTTTGACCGAGCCCCGCCAGCACGCAGGCGCGCGCGACAACGGCCTTGAACATGGTTGCGGTCAGCCGGCGCGTCTGAGTGTTGTAGCGGCTGCAATGATAGGAGTCGACGAGGTGCCGCGCCCCATCGAGCGCATGTTCGCGGGCGTGCGCAAAAACAACCGCGCTGCGCTTAAGGCCGCACGCCAGCACCGCCGCCTCGTGCGCGACGCGGCCGAGCGCGAGGATCACCCGCACGCTCGGCAGGGCTTCGAGCTCGTTCGCAAGATAACTGTTGCAGCAGCGGATCTCCTGCGGCTGCGGCTTGTTGGCCGGCGGCAGGCACTTCACCGCGTTCGTAATGCGCGTGTCGATGAGCGCGAGTCCGTCGTCCACGGCTATGGACTGCCGGCGGGTGGCGAGCCCCAGCTCAAAGAGCGTCTCGTAGAGCAAGATGCCCGCAAAGTCACCCGTGAACGGCCGGCCGCTGCGGTTGGCGCCGTGCAATCCGGGGGCGAGCCCCACAATCAAAATGCGCGGTGCGGGCGAACCGAAGGCGGGAACGGGACGCGCCCAATACGCCGGATGGCGCACACGAATGTCCGCAAGGAAGGAAGCCAAGCGCGGGCAGCGCACGCAGTTGGGATCATAGATCGCGCTGCGGCGCGGCGCGCTTGCGCCGGCGGTCATCGGGTGTTGCGCTCCTAGCGCTTGGCTGTCGCGAACTGCGCCTCCTCGGTTGAGCCCTTCAGGGCCGTGATTGAAGAAGTGCCGGCGTTGATCACCTGGGTGACATCATCGAAGTACCCGGCACCCACCTCGCGCTGATGCTTGGTCGCGGTATAGCCCTGGCTCTCGGCCGCAAACTCGCGCTGCTGCAGCTCGACGTAGGCGCTCATCTGGCTCTGCTTGTAGCCGCGCGCGAGCTCGAACATCGAGTAGTTGAGCGCGTGGAAACCTGCGAGCGTCACAAACTGGAACTTGTAGCCCATGGCTGCGAGCTCATGCTGGAACTTCGCGATCTGCGCATCCGAAAGTTTCTTTTTCCAGTTAAATGAGGGCGAGCAGTTATAGGCCAGCATCTTGCCGGGAAATTGGCGATGGATGCCTTCGGCGAAATGCCGCGCCTCCGCCACATCCGGCACTCCGGTCTCACACCATAAAAGATCCGCATAGGGTGCGTACGCAAGGCCCCGGGCGACGGCGGCATCAAGGCCCGCGCGCACATTGAAGAAACCCTCCACCGTGCGCTCGCTTGATTTGATGAACGGACGATCGCGTTCATCGACATCGGAGGTGATGAGGGTCGCGGACTCCGCGTCGGTGCGCGCAATCAGCACCGTGGGCACGTCGCATAGGTCAGCCGCGAGGCGCGCGGCAACGAGCTTATTGACGCCCTCCTGCGTCGGTACCAGCACTTTGCCGCCCATGTGGCCGCATTTCTTCGCCGAGGACAGCTGATCTTCGAAGTGCACGCCGGCGGCGCCCGCCTCGATCATCTGTTTCATGAGCTCGAAGGCGTTGAGCACTCCGCCGAAGCCTGCTTCGGCATCGGCGATGATGGGCTTGAACCAGTCGATCGAGTCGTTGCCTTCGGCATGGTGCAGCTCATCCGCGCGCTGCAGGGCGTTGTTGATGCGCTTGACGACGTTCGGCACTGAATCCGCTGGATACAGGGACTGGTCCGGGTACATCTGGCCGGAAAGATTGGCGTCGCCTGCGACCTGCCAGCCGGATAGATAGATGGCATCAAGGCCAGCCTTCACCTGCTGCATGGCCTGGTTGCCGGTGAGCGCGCCCAGCGCGTTCACGAACGGCTTTTCATGCATAAAGCGCCAGAGCTTCTCCGCGCCGAGCCGTGCGAGCGTGTGCTCGACCTGTACCGTACCGCGCAGCCGCACGACATCCTCCGCACGATAGCCGCGGGTGATGCCCTGCCAGCGTGGGTGGCTCTTCCATTCGTTTGCGAGGATCTGCGCGGTGCGGGTCATTGGGTCATTTACTCCTGTCGGTCATGGCAACTGCGGGTATCCCGCAAGGGTTAGAAAATCAGCGCAACTGGCGGCACTCGTCATCTCATCAAGAATAGCCGCGGCCTTGCGAAAGTGGCTCTGCGCGTTCGCCCGCGCTCCCATCTGCGCCGCGAGCCGCGCTAGCTCATTCTGCAGCAGGGCGCGAAAAAGCTCGACGGTGACCCGGCGGCCGTCGGCAAGAATGCCCTTAGGATGGTGGATCCACTGCCAGATCTGCGCCCGCGCGATCTCAGCCGTCGCCGCGTCCTCCATCAGATGATTGATCGGCACGCAGCCGTTACCGCCCAACCAAGCGGCAAGATACTGCACGCTGACGCTCACGTTGTTGAGCAATCCCGCCTCGGTAATCTCCCCCGTCGGCACGGTGAGAAGATCGGCTGCGCTGACGGCAACCTTGTCGCGCAGACGATGCAGCTGATTGGGGCCCTGCATGACCCGATCGAATACTTCGCGGGCGATCGGCACAAGCGCCGGATGCGCAACCCAAGTGCCGTCGTGGCCGTCGCCGACCTCGCGTTCCTTGTCAGCGCGCACCTTCTCGAGCGCCGTCTGGTTTGCGACCGGGTCGGTCTTCACGGGGATCTGCGCAGTCATGCCGCCCATGGCGAATGCGCCGCGGCGGTGGCAGGTCTTGATGCACAGGAGCGAGTACGAGCGCAGGAAATGAGTGGTCATTTCAATTTGCTGCCGATTGGGCAGGATGCAGTCGGGTCTTGTTGCGAAGAGTTTGATGAAGCTGAAAATGTAGTCCCAGCGCCCGCAGTTCAAGCCCGTGATGGAGTCCTTCAGCTCCCAGAGTATTTCGTCCATTTCGAATGCGGCGAGCAGAGTCTCGATGAGCACCGTGCAGCGGACCGTGCCATGCGGCACGTCAAGATAGTTCTCTGAAAAGTCGAACACCTGCGCCCACAGGCGCGCCTCGAGATGACTCTCCATCTTCGGCAGGTAGAAGTAGGCGCCGGTGCCGCGCGCTTGAAGCTCACGGGCGTTGTGAAAGAAGTACAGGCCGAAATCAACGAGTGCGCCCGGCAGTTCCGCGCCGCCTTGAGTCAAATGCCGCTCGTACAGATGCCAGCCGCGCGGCCGCACCACGAGCACGGCAGTCTTGCGGTTCAGGCGATAGACTTTGCCCTCGGGGCTGACGAGTTCGATCGTGCGGCGCACGGCATCGAAGAGATTTTGCTGGCCGCCGATGAGGTTCTCCCAGGTCGGCGAGAGCGAGTCCTCGAAATCGGCCATGAAGACCCGGGCGCCCGAGTTCAGGGCGTTGATGATCATCTTGCGATCCGTGGGGCCGGTGATCTCGACGCGGCGGTCGAGAAGGTCGCCCGGCACCGGCGCGATGCTCCATGCGGATTCGCGCACCGCGCGTGTCGCGGGAAGAAAGTCCGGACGCTCCCCGGCTTCAATGCTGCGTTTGCGCGTCGCGCGCGCCTGCAGAAGCTCGGTTACGCGGCTGCCAAATTCCGCATTCAGCGCTGCAAGAAATTCGAGCGCTTCGGAAGAGAGAATCGCTTGAAAATCCGCGCGCGCAGGCGCTCCGATCCTGAGCGGTTCGCGCCGCTCCCTCGCGGAAGTATTCACGGTGGTCCTCGGTATGCGCACAGAATACCGGCGCGGCAACGCCGCGCGCAAGGCGAATTGGCTGTGCTAGCGCGCCTGGCGGCGATCGGCGCGTCTATTCTGGCTGTTCTCGGCGATAAGTAATGCCAACTCGAGCGCCTGCTCATGATTCAGGCGCGGATCGACGGTTGAGCGATAAGCGCGCTGCAAGTCCGCATCGGTGAGACCGCGCGCACCGCCGGTACATTCCGTCACATCATCGCCCGTCAATTCGATGTGCACGCCACCTAAGTAGGAGCCGGTCTCGGCGTGGATACGAAAAGCGCTCTGCAACTCCCCTAAGATGTTCTCGAAGCGGCGCGTTTTGAACCCTCCGGCACTCGTCTCCGTATTGCCGTGCATCGGATCACACACCCACAGCACCGTCTGGCCGGTCTGGCGCACAGCGTCTATGGCGCGCGGCAGCGCCTTTTCGATCTCCTTCACTCCAAAGCGGTGAATGAGCGTCAGTCGCCCGGGCTTATTGTGTGGATTCAGCGCCGTGACGAGCCCCTGCAACCAGCCCGGATCCATGGCAGCGCCGATCTTGACGGCCACCGGATTCGATATGCCGCGGAAGTATTCGACATGCGCGCCGTCAAGCTGCGCGGTGCGCATGCCGATCCACGGCAGGTGCGTTGAGAGGTTGTACCAGCGCTGCTGGCGCGGAATAAAGCGCGTCTGCGCCTGCTCGTACAGCAGGTGCAGGCCCTCGTGGCTGGCATAGAAGTCGGCATGGGTCGTTTCGTGCACGGCACGGCCGCTGATGCCCTCGAGGAAATCGAGCGAGTCGGATATCGAGTCGGCTATGCCGTGGTACGCATCCTTCAGCGGCGAGTGCTTGACGAAGCCCAAGTCCCAATATTCCGGGTGGTGCAGATCGGCGAAGCCGCCGTCGACCAGCGCGCGCACAAAATTGAGGGTCAGTGCCGCGCGCTCGTAGCCGCGCAACAGCAGTTGCGGATCCGCCGCGCGTGCCGCCGCCGTGAATTCAGGCCGGTTCACAAGATCGCCGCGAAAGCTCGGCAGAGTCACGCCGTCGCGGGTCTCGGTGTCGGCCGAGCGCGGCTTTGCATACTGGCCCGCCATGCGCCCGAGGCGAATGATGGGTTTCTTCAACCCATGCAGCAGGACGAGGCTCATCTGCAGAAGAATCTTCAGCTGTTTGGCGATCCGGTCCGATTCGCAGTCGGCAAAGGCCTCGGCACAGTCGCCGCCCTGCAGAAGGAACGCCTGGCCACGCTGCGCGCTCGCCAGACGCTCAAGGAGTGCGTCGACCTCCCATGAGACGACGATGGGGGGCAGGCGCGACAGTTCCGCAATGACGCGCTCGAGCACGGCAGAATCGGCGTAAGTCGGCTGCTGCTGGGCAGACTTTGTCTGCCAGCTCGCGGCATGCCAGGGAAGGGTCTCGGGTGAGCGCATCGCCCGGATGCTACACATTTAATAAGCGACCCCCAACTGCCTTGAGGGGGTGGCGCGCCGCGGAAGTCGGATGCAGAATGCGCGCCGTTCCGCGCAGCTGATGGTCGAGTCGAGGGAAATAGCATGCATCGCGTATTGATTCTAGGCGCCGGCAAGATTGGCGCACTCATCTCAGGATTACTAGCAGAATCAGGAAGTTATGCTGTTTTCCTCGGCGACGTGAGCGGTCCGACCGCAGAGGCCGTCGTGCGCGCGCACGGCAGCTCCAACCTGACTGCCATCGCCTTGGATGCGAGCGACTCGGCGGCGCTGGCGCGTCATCTGGCGGCACATCCGGTCGACGCCGTCATCTCAAGCCTTCCTTATTACTGCAATGTCGGCGTCGCCAAGGCGGCGCGCGCTGCGGGAGCCCACTACTTCGACCTCACCGAGGATGTGGCCGTGACGCATGCCGTGATAGGAATCGCCGCAGGCGCGCCACAGGCTTTCGTGCCGCAATGTGGGCTTGCTCCCGGTTTCATCAGCATTGCCGCGAATGAGCTTATGAGCCACTTCGACAAGCTGCGCAGCGTCAAGCTGCGGGTGGGTGCCCTGCCCCAGCATCCCAATAATGTCCTCAAGTACTCCCTCACCTGGTCGACGGAAGGCCTCATCAACGAGTACGGCAATCCATGTCAGGCCATTGCCGACGGGCGCACGGTGGAGGTCGCACCGCTCGAGGGGTTGGAGGAGATCGCCATCGACGGCACTTTGTACGAAGCCTTCAATACGTCGGGGGGCCTTGGGTCGCTCGCCGAAACTCATGGCGCGCGCTGCGAGTCGATGAACTACAAAACCATCCGCTATCCGGGCCACTGCGCGCAGATGCAGTTCCTGATGAATGATCTCAAGCTCAATCACGATCGCAAGACGCTAAAGCATGTCCTCGAGACTGCGGTGCCGCAGACCCTGCAGGACGTCGTCATCATTTATGCGGCCGTGACGGGCACCCAGGATGGCGAGCTGCGCGAGGAGAACTATGTCAACAAGGTGTATCCGCAGCTGATTGCCGGGCGGCTGTGGTCCGCCATCCAGGTGACGACAGCCTCAGGCATCGCGGCGGTGGTGGATCTCGTGCTGCAGCACCCGAAGCAGTACGCAGGCTTCGTTGCGCAGGAGAAATTCAGCATGCCCGATATTCTGCGTAATCGATTCGGGCGCTATTTCGCGCAGGGCGGCACCAAGGATCTGTCAGCCGAGGTCGTGGTCTCCGGCAAGGCCGGCCGCCAGCGCCGCCTCACCTCGGTGGCGGCACGATGAGCGCTCTCGACATTCAGGCCCTGCTCACGCGCCTCGAGGTCAATCGCATTCACCCGGGCGCCTGGTCCGGCTCGCAGGGCTGGACGAGCGCAACCGATGGACCTGAAATTGCCGTCAAGAATCCTGCCAGCGGGGAACTCATCGGAACGGTCCGAGGTGCTACGGCTGCGGATTACGAGGATGTTATGCGCTCAGCGGTGGCCGCGGCCGCGCACTGGCGCGCCGTGCCCGCGCCAAAACGCGGCGAGGTCGTGCGCCTCCTGGGCGAGGCGCTACGGGCGAGCAAAGCAGACCTCGGCACCCTGGTTTCCCTCGAGAACGGCAAGATCCTGGCGGAGGGGCTCGGCGAAGTTCAGGAAATGATCGACATTGCGGACTTCGCAGTGGGCCAGTCGCGCATGCTCTACGGGCTCACCATGCACTCGGAGCGCGCTGAGCATCGCATGTACGAACAATGGCACCCGCTGGGTGTCGTCGGCATCATCTCCGCGTTTAATTTCCCCGTCGCAGTGTGGGCGTGGAATGCCTGCCTTGCCGTGATCGGCGGCAATGTCGCGGTGTGGAAGCCCTCCCCCAAAACACCACTCACCGCCGTTGCGGTCCAGCAGCTGTGCAACCGGGTCATGAAGGAGGCCCGTCTGCCGGCCATCTTCCAGCTCTTCATTGACGCCGGTACCGAGCTTGCCACGCGATTCGTCGATGATCGGCGCGTGGCGCTCATTTCATTCACGGGCTCGACCGCCGTCGGACGGCACGTGGGCGAGCGCCTGGCGGCGCGCCT
>Ga0209006_10002176_pt1 | contig 17856 bp, 17 predicted proteins | sample JacPin_JW_Ref_O2_FD_188567 | JGI IMG/M metagenome (GOLD analysis project Ga0209006, IMG submission 188567) | Forest soil microbial communities from Algoma, Ontario, Canada - Jack Pine, Ontario site 1_JW_Ref_O2 (SPAdes) (version 2) | ecosystem: Environmental > Terrestrial > Soil > Boreal... | reverse complement strand
CCACGGGCGAGGATATGAAGCGCCTGATCGGCAGCTTCTGCCCCAGCGTGCTGTTTCCCTATGCGCGGGAAGTGATTTCGGATTTGATCGTCAAGGGCGGATTCCCCAATTTCCTCCTGCCCCTGGTCAATTTCGACGCGCTGTTCGCCCAGGCACAGCAAGCTCCGCAGCCGAACCTGGTGAACTAGAGATTCATATGCAATCCCGGCGTGCGGAACCGATGACGGTCATCGGCGCCGGCTCCTGGGGGACGGCACTCGCCATCCTGTTGGCGCGGGAAGGGCACCTTACCCACTTGTGGGGCCGGGACGAAGCGCAGCTCGATGCAATGCGCACCGCGCGCCGCAATCTGCGCTATCTGCCGGATGCATTATTTCCGGATTCCCTGCATGTGGCGGCAGATCTAGGACAGGCACTGCGGGGCGCCCGAGACGCACTGATCGCCGTGCCATCCCACGCATTTCGCGCGACTCTTGAAAGGATCCGGCCGCACCTGGCGCCGCACACTCGAATTGCCTGGGCAACCAAGGGATTCGAAATTGCGACCGGGCTCCTGCCACATCAGGTCGTGCGGGAAGTGTTGGGCGCAACCCCCGGGGCGGTTTTGTCAGGTCCGACATTTGCCAAGGAAGTGGGGGCCCGCTTGCCGACCGCGATGACGGTCGCCTCTCCCGATGAGCACTTTGCCAGGGAACTAGCACGTAAGCTTTCGGGTCCCAGTTTCCGCGCATACACGCAGAGTGACATCATGGGCGTGGAAGTCGGCGGAGCGGTGAAGAATGTCATTGCCATCGGTTCGGGCATTGCCGACGGTATGGGATACGGCGCCAATACCCGCGTGGCATTGATCACACGGGGTCTGGCCGAAATGATGCGGTTGGGAGTCAAGCTCGGCGCGTTGCGCGAAACTTTCATGGGACTCGCGGGTTTGGGAGACCTTGTCCTGACGTGCACGGATGATCAATCGCGCAACCGTCGCTTCGGCATGGCGCTGGGCCGCGGCGAATCGCCGGCGCAGGCGCAAGGCGTCATTCATCAGGTGGTCGAGGGCGTGCTCGCGGCGCGCGCCGTGCACGATGTGGCGCTCCGACTGGAAGTCGACATGCCGATTTGCCGCGAAATATACGGCATCATGTACGAGAACAAACCGGTGGAGAGAGCGGTGCAGGCGCTCATGGGACGCGAAGTGCGCTCGGAGACCGAATGATTCCGATTTTGATTTGGTAATTTACCGTGAATATGGAACACACATGCATCGAAGGGAATTAGGGATTGGCGCTCTTTTGGTCCTCTGTTCTTTGGGTGCCGCCGCCAAGGCTCCCGAGCCCGTGGCCTCGAGAATTACGGCGCAAAACGCGCTTTTCGAAGAGCAGTACCAATCGGATCTGAAAAGACATCCGGAGCGCGCGACTGCCATCGGTGATTATCGATATAACGATCAGCTGGACGATTACTCGCCGGCCGCGGTTGAGCTCCAGCATGCCCTGGACGAGGACTTTCTGGGCCGCTTGAACGCCATCTCGACGACGGGTTTTCCCGAGCAGGACAAGCTGTCCCACGAGGTCATGCAGCGCACGTTGGTGCAGCGCATAGCGAACTTCAAGTTCAAAGAGTACGAGATGCCGGTGAATCAGATGGAAGGGCCGCAATCGCGTCTTGCGGACATGCCGCTGTCGGTGCCGTTGGATACCGTCAAGCACTATGAAGATTACATTGCTCGCCTCCACCAGATCCCTCGCGTATTTGCGCAAACCGAGGATGTGCTGCGCGCGGGGATGAAGGACCAGCTCATGCCGGTGCGGTTTCTCATCGAGAAGATCCCGGCGCAATGCGACGGGGTCATCGCGGCAAACCCTTATCTGCTGCCGACGAAGAAGTTTCCCGCCGGCATCTCTTCCGCGGATCAGCAGCGCTTGACTCAATTGATTACCGACGCAGTCAACAATGAAGTCATACCGGCATACAAGAGCTTTGCCGCTTTCATCGCAACCGAATACGCGCCGATGGGCCGCACCACCCTGAGCGTCGCTTCGCTGCCGGGCGGCAAGGAGCGCTATCTGAACGACATTCGCACACGCACCACGATCAGTACCCTGAGCCCGGCGCAGATACACGCGATCGGTTTGCGTGAGATAGAGCGTATTCAGGGCGACATGTTGACCATTGCCCGCGCGCAGGGCTTCGCGGACGTGGCCTCATTCCGCGACTCACTGAAGACGAATACCAAGTACATTCCGACCTCGTCGGAGCAGATTCTCGATGATTTCCGCAAATACATCGCGCAAATGCAGCCGAAGCTCACCGATTTGTTCGGCTACATCCCGGGTTCGCCGGTCACTGTCGAAGCGATTCCACCCTTTCAAGCAGCGTCGGCCACGCACTACCAAACCGGCACTGCCGACGGCAAGCGCCCCGGGCGGGTGAGCGTCGCGACTTCCAATTTCGAGCACCGCTGGCTGGTCGATGACGAGGCCACGGCCTATCACGAAGGCATCCCGGGGCATCACATGCAGCTGTCGGTGGCGCAGCAAATGACGGGCTTGCCGAAATTTCGCCAGCACTCCGGCAATTCCGGCTATGTAGAGGGATGGGCGCTGTATGCCGAGCAGCTCGGCAAAGAGGTCGGTTTCTACAAGGACCCGGTGAGCGACTACGGCAGGCTCAGCAGCGAGTTGTTTCGCGCCGTGCGGTTGGTGGTGGACACGGGTCTTCATTCCGAAGGCTGGAGCCGCGAACAGGTGGTGGAATTTTTCCGCAAATACCAGCCGGTCGATGAGCCCACCATCCAATCGGAGACGGATCGCTACATCGCGTGGCCGGCTCAGGCGCTCTCGTACAAGCTGGGCCAGCTCAAGTTTCGCGAACTGCGCGACCGCGCACAAAAGGAATTGGGTTCCAAGTTCGACATCCGCAGCTTTCACGACGAAATGCTGAACGGGGGGGTGCTGCCGCTCGATCTTTTGGATTCGCGCACCAACAGCTGGATTCACGCGCAGAAGGCGGCCGTTAGAACCGCTTCGAATTGAGGCGCTAGTGACCGACCGGCGAGTGCTGCATCTGGTTCACGAGTTCCTGACTGTTGGCGATCGACCGCAGAATATCGTCGGGCGTGCCGCACACCTTGGTCTCGAACCGGGTTCCCACGTGGGTTTCGTAGCGGCAGTAATACGTTACGCCTTTTCTTACATCCGACTTGTAGCCCGCTGATTTAAGCGTTTTCGCTTGTTCGGGCGTGACCCCGGCGGACGATGCAGCCGTTGTTGCCGTCGTGGTCGTACTCTTATCCGCTGCTGCGGTTGAAGCCGCATCCGCTGTGGCTGGTGCAGTCGCCGTCGTCGCGGCGGGTGGTGTCGCGGCGGGCGGCGGCGGGTCGGCCGCAAAGGCCAGCGATCCCGCACCCATGCACAACGAAATCGAGAATAATTTTGAAAGAGTCATATGAATCCCCGCTCTGTTACCTAAGGTTTTAGGGCACAACGTCGGAGAAGTCAATTATGCCCGCAGTGACATAACGAAGCGCGCGGCTTTGTGTATCTGCGGTTGTCGCGCTATCCGGATGACAATACAAACTGATTGCCGTCCGGATCCTTGAACGTCGCGAACTCGCCCCAGTGCTGCTTCTGCGGGGGAGACGTGAACTCGACGCCGCGTGCATTGAGTTGCCGATAGGTCGCGCCAACGTCATCGCAGGCGAATGCCCCGTTGAAGAATGTGCCGATACGGTTCTCGTGGCCGTCCGGCGTGAACAGCACGACACGGGTCGATGAGTTGGCGATGCGCAACTCGATCCAGCGCTGGGTCGCGTCAAACACCTGGTCGGTCGACACTTCGAATCCCAGTTTCTCAGTGTAAAACTTCAGCGCGCGATTCTGATCGCGGGTTGGTATGCCGACGAATTTGACTTGCGTGATCACTTTATAACCCTCCCTAAAGCAATAGCATGTGGAGCGAGCATCGAGGCGCGATTATCAGGCATTGCGCGGGCGTCGGGTATCGATAATCAGTATAGTAGTTAACCATGCAGCATTTCAGCTTGGACACTTGCGTCGTCGATGTCCTCATGCCCGACCTGGTCGGCCATGACCGGCGTCCGGCCGCATTCATCGTTTACCTCTATCTGTTGCGCAGTGCGGCAACGACCAAGCGCGACACCTTGTCGGTAAGCCTGCAGACCATCGCCACCAAGACGGGGTTGTCGAAATCGACCGTCCAAGCGGCCATCCGGCATCTCCGCCGCCGCCGGCTGCTGGACCCTTCGATTTTGGCCACGACGAACGACCCGGTAAGGCGGGTATTGCGGCCTTGGAGCAGGTGAACTTGCCGGTTGTGGCTGGGCAGGTCGGGATATACCGCTAGGGATATACTCCGCCAACCAGCCGTGTGAGGTCGCTCAAATGCGCCATTTGCTGAAGGCCATGGGTTTATGGATGTGGGGCCTGATCGCAATCGGCATCTCCGTGTCGTTGGTTTCCGTAAGCTATAGAGCGCTCTCGGTATATCGCGCGCATGACCTTCCGGCCCGCGCCGCTTCCAGTGATATAACCGCGTCCCCAGCCGCCGCGGCTCCGCCACCTCTGCTGTTCAGCCCCGAAAGCCGGCCAACGCCACCTTCCATCAGGTCCAGCAGTGCGAATGGCTCAAACCAACAAATCATCAGCCGCCTCATCGCCAACGAAATGACCGCGGCACAGAAAGCCTTGCAGGCGCAGCAATGGTCCGAGGCCTTGCAGAACTTGGAAGCCGCGGAGGCCAAATCTCCACTCACTCTCTACGATAAGGCGAAGATCGCTGAATTCGAAGCGCATGCTTACATTCGGCTGAACAACTTCAAGGCGGCGCAAGCGGCTTCCGAGTCCCTCCTCGCGACGGGAGTTCTCAAGGACGAAGAACTGGCAAAACTCTTCCGCGCACTGTTTCAACTGGCCGCTACCAACCAGCAGGGTGCAAAAGCCATTGAGTACGGCAAGCAGACATTCGATGCCGGCGTCATGCAGGCCAATGATCTGTTGATCATGAGCCAGCTCTACTATCAGCAGAAGGACTGCAAGAACGCCGGGGGGTGGGGCGACAGGGCGATTGCCGCCTTCAAGAAGGCAGGCGAAGCGCCGAAGGAAGTGTTGTACCAGATAAGATTGCAGTGTGCCGCGGACGCAGGCGAAACGAGCGCCGAGATTTCAGCGCTCTATGATCTGGTGCGCCTCACCAACAAAACGTCTTATTGGAATAATCTGATTCGCCTGGAACGCCAGGATGAACGCGATGATCACAATACCCTGATGATCTATCGGGTCATGTACGACACCAATTCCATGCTGGCGGATACCGACTATATCGAAATGGCGCAATTGCTCGGCGACGCGGCGTTGCCCGGCGAGGCGCAAATGGTTTTGGAAAAGCTGATGAGCACTTCCGGTGTGCTCAAGGATGAACACAGGGAGCGCACCACTCGCTTGTTGAATGCGGTGAAGTCGCGTGCGGACGCGGACAAGCAGGGGCTGCCCGCCCTGGAGACCGAGGCGATCTCAAATCCGGCGGGCCAGCTCGACGTAAAACTGGGCGAAGTTTATTTCGGTGCCGGCGATTATCAGGATGCTGCCACGGCCATCAGTCGAGGTCTCCGGAAAACGCAAATCAGCCGGCTGGACGAGGCCTATGTGTATCTCGGCCGCGACTGGGTGGCGCGGAATAAGCCGGCAGAGGCCGGGAAAGCTTTTGAGCAACTAAAGACGGTGCCGAACATCAGCCCGCGGGTTCTGCGGCTCTGGAATTTGTATGCGGACACCCTTCCCGTAGCGTCTTCAGCCTCGCTTTAGCCTGGGCGGAGCTCGCGCTCAGGCAAAACCCGTCTGACGCCACGCCTCGAATATCACGAGAGCGACGGCGTTGGACAGATTGATGCTGCGGCTTTGCGGGCGCATCGGGATGAACAGGGAGTGCTCGGGCCCCGCGCGCTCGAGTGCGGAGGGCGGCAGACCGCGGGTTTCGGGTCCGAACAGAAAGGCGTCTCCGGCTTGGTACGACACGTCGCTGTAGCGACGCGCGCCGCCGGTCTCCACTGCGAACAGGCGCGAGCCGTACAGTTGACTCAAGCAGGCCTCGAGGTTCTCGTGGATCGTCACGTCCGCCAGGTCGTGATAGTCGAGCCCGGAGCGCTTGAGACTTTTATCGTCGAGCCGAAAGCCCAGAGGCTTCACCAAGTGCAACGTCGCGCCGGTGTTCGCGCACAGGCGAATGGTGTTGCCGGTATTCGGCGGGATTTCAGGTTCGAACAGCACGACATGAAACATCGAGCTCATCTCTCGAGCGCCGGCCGGTCTTTATCGAGCACCACGAGTTGGGTTGGATAGGCGAAGTGCACACCCAGCCGGCGCAGCTCATCGATGATCCGGAAATTCACGGCCTGCTGCAAATCCAGCATAGGATTGATGCTCGGCTGCTGCACGAAGTACGACAGCTCGAATTGAAATGAGCTTTCGCCCAGACTCTTCAAGTGGCAGCGTTCGAAGCGCGCCTGTGCGTGTTCGCGGACGATGTCCTCCAGAAGTTTCGGCATCGCCTTGAGCTTGTCTGCGGGCGTGTCGTAGGTCAGGCGAATGGTGGCCAGTATCCGCAGCTGCGACAACCGGCCGAAATTGCGCACGCGGCTCTTCAAGATGTCGGCATTCGACAGAATGATCTGCTCGCCGCCCTCGCTGCGCAGGCGAGTGGTCTTGATGCCGATGTGCTCGACCTTGCCGATGAAGGCATCGATGGTCAGGTTGTCGCCGATCACAAAGGGCTTGTCCAGAGCGATCGACAGCGACGCAAACAAGTCACCCAGGACATTCTGCAGGGCGAGCGCCACCGCCACACCGCCGACACCCAGCCCTGCAAGCAGAGCGGTGATATTGACGCCTAGATTGTCGAGCACCACGAGGATGAGCAATGACCAGATCAGCATGCGCGCGACGAAATTGATGATATCGAGGGAGCCGGCGAAAACACGGTCGGCGCCGCGCTCCAATTCCTTCATTTCCAGATAGAAACGCACCGCGCGGCCGGCCCATAGGCCGACTTGAATCAGGATGAGGATCATCACCGCGTTCGAGGCGACATGCCGGATTCTGTCCGGCAGCGTGAGACTCTCCTTTGCCACGTCGAGGGCGACGGCGAGGAAGAGGATCTGCGTGGTATTGCCGATCAGATACGCGACCAACCGGATGAGCGTGGGATTGTTGGCGCTGGAATATTTCCGGTAGCGCGAAGCGATGAGATCGCGCAGGATCCACAGGCCGGCCCACACGACAGCCCCGACGACGCCCGCGATCAACCACTCCGTGGCAGGAATGCCGAGCATCAATGCCTGCAGCGCGCCGAGTTTTTCTGATAAAAATTCACTCATGCGCGGATTATAAACCGCGGCACCGCGAAACTCGTCAGCCCAGGTCTTCCATGCCGAGTTCCTTCATCTTGCGCGTCAGCGTATTGCGGCCCCATCCGAGCAATTTGGCCGCGTCTTGCTTGAGACCCTCGGTCTTGCGCAGCGCCACGCGGATCAAGATCCGCTCCACTTCAGGCACCGCCGTGTCCAGCAGACGCCGCGTGCCGGCGTCCAGCTCTTGCTCGGCCCAGTGGGAAAGCTTTGCCATCCAATCGTGATTCGCGGTATGACCGGGCTCGTTGCCGCCGAGATCCGGAGGAATGTCCTCCGCACGGACCTCGCGTCCAGGCGCCGTTACCGTGAGGCGGCGGCAGGCATTCACGAGCTGGCGCACATTGCCGGGCCAATCGAATGTCACGAGCGCGCTCTCCGCAGGCGTCGTCAGGAGCTTGGGCTCGACACCGAGTTCATGCCCGGCAACGGCCAGGTAATGCCGCAACAGTTCCGGGATGTCCTCGCGCCGCTCGCGCAGCGGCGGAATCTCGATTCGAATCACGTTGAGCCGGTGCAAGAGATCTTCGCGGAAGTGTCCGGACTTCACGCGCATTTCGAGGTCTTGGTGAGTCGCGGCGATCACCCGTACATCCACTTTCACCGGGGTCTGGCCGCCGACGCGATAGAACTCACCCTCTGCCAACACACGCAGCAACCGCGTCTGCAGCGCAGGCGACATGTCGCCGATTTCATCGAGAAACAACGTGCCGCCGTCCGCTTGTTCGAACCGGCCTCTGCGCAAGGCGTCGGCGCCCGTAAATGCGCCTTTTTCGTGACCGAAAAGCTCGGATTCCAAAAGATCGGCGGTGAAGGCGGCCGTGTTGAGCGCGACAAAGGCCTTGGCTGAGCGCGGACTGTGCCGATGCAGAGCACGGGCCACGAGTTCCTTGCCGGTGCCCGACTCGCCGGTGATCAGCACCGTCATGCTGGATCGAGACAACCTGCCGATGGCGCGAAACACCTGCTGCATCGCTGCCGCTTGGCCGAGGAGTTCCGGGATGCTGCGCCTCGTGGCCTCGGCGTCGGTCGACAGAGTGGCTTGCTGTGCGGCGCGCCGCACGAGATCCACGGCTTTGTCGATATCGAATGGCTTCGCCAGGTACTCGAACGCGCCGCCCTGATACGCCGCCACCGCGGCATCCAAGTCCGAGTGGGCCGTCATGACGATCACCGGCAATCCAGGCCGCGATAGCTGAATTTCCTTGAGCAACTCCAGTCCGCTGCGGCCGGGCATGCGGATGTCCGTCATCAGGACATCCGGTGCCTCGCCGCGCAGCGCCGTCAAGACATTGTCGACTTGGTCGAAGCACTTGGCATGCATGCCGCTGCCCTTGAGGGCTTTTTCGAGCACCCAGCGGATCGAGGCGTCGTCATCGACCAGCCAGACGTGGAGAGGCTTTGGGTCCATCAGGAATCCATCGGCAAGGAAATGACGAATATGGTTCTCCCAGGAGCGCTGTCGAATTCGATCAAGCCGCCATGCCGGCTGACGAGATCCTGCGCGATCCCCAGCCCCAGGCCGGTGCCGTCCGCGCGCCCCGACACGAGTGGATAAAAGATGGTCTCGCGAATCTCGTTGAGCACGCCGGGACCGTTGTCTTCGAACTGAATCGAGGCAACCAACCGGTGGCGGTGCGCGCCGACACTGACATTGCTGGCCGCCCGAGTCCTCAGGACGAGCCGGGGCGATTCAAGCGCAGCGCCTGAGAGCGCTTGTATGGCATTGCGGCCCAAATTGAGCATGGCTTGAATGATGTGATTCGGATCCACCGTGAGCGGCGGAAGGCTGGGGTCATAGTCTCGATCGATGGTGACACCTTGCGGTGCTTCACTGCGCAGCAAGTGATACACGCGTTCCAGCAGCTCATGCACATTCACCAACTGTTTCAACGGCGGGCGCCCGGGACCCAGCATGGAGTCCAGCAGATTGGTGAGCCGATCCGCCTCGCTGATGATCACGCGCGTGTATTCGCGCAGCGCCGGATCCAAAAGTTCCCGCTCGAGCAGCTGCGCCGCGCCGCGCAAGCCGCCGAGCGGATTTTTGATTTCGTGCGCGAGCTGGCGGACCATCAACCGGCTCCCGCCCAACTGCGCGAGCAATGCGTTCTCCCGGGTGAGACGCCGATGCTGCGTGATATCTTCAATTTCCAGGAGCCAGCGCGGGCCGTGCTGATTCATGACGATCTGCGTCACGGCGCAGTCGAGAATGCGGTCGGCCCCCCCGGTCGCGGGCCAAGAAAGCTCGCGCTGCACGACGCCTTCGCCGCCGGTGCGCGCGCGATCGAACATCGGCAGCAAACTCTCGGCGCCGCGCGTCAATTCCGCGATTGAACGGCCCATTGCTTGATTCGAACCGAGTCCGAGCAAGGTTTGAGCGGCGGCGTTCAAATAGGTGACGCGCAGGTCTTGGTCCAGCAGAAACACGCTGGTCACCATGGCATCGAGCAGTTCGGTGCCGTCGATGCGCAAAGTATCCATTTGGAGCTCGGCGGACACCTAAGCACCCGCCGCGAATGGAGAGCGAGCTACTTGTGCTGCGGCGCGAGCGCGGACGGCTGCCGTACGAAGAAGGTCACAGTATTGCTGCTTTGTGCGTCGCCCGTTCGTTGATCGGTGATGCTCGCGGCGAGTGTGTACGTGCCACGATCCAAATGCGGCAGAGCAAAGGAAACGGCGTCCGGAGGATTGTCCAGCTCCCGGCCGTTCAAGTGCCAGGCGATGCTCTGATTGGGCCTGAGCGCCGGCGCGAGGCTCAGGTGCACGGCAATCACATCGTCCCCGAAGAATGTCTGATCGTTCACCGGTGACGTTATGGAAAACTCGCTGTAAGCGAGTTCGCCCGCAGGGGGCGTACTTGCCGCCGCTTTCGGCGATCCGGCCGGCGTACGCTGCCCGGATGCTCCCGCTGACGTGGAAGAGGAGGTATAGATCTTTTCGGCGCCGGGCGAGGCCTGATCGGAATAGTGGACTACGCCATCGGGGTCGACCCATTTGTAGACCACGGCTGCTTGCACCGCAAACGCTGCCAGCAGGCCTGCCACCAACCATGACGTCCGCGGGTGCATATTTCCAAAGCATAGACCTATCGCCTCCGGACCACAAAACGAGGTGACGACGGCGTGACCGCCGTCACCTTAAGGCCTAAGCACCTGAACCCTACAAGCTGTAGTACATCTCGATTTCGATCGGATGCGTCGTCATCCTCAAGCGCGTCACTTCCTTCATTTTCAACTCGATGTAGGCGTCGATGAGATCATCCGTGAACACGCCGCCGGCCTTCAAGAAGCCTCGGTCCTTGTCCAGATAATCGAGTGCCATGTCGAGTGAATGACAAACCGTCGGAATTTTCTTGTCTTCCTCGGGCTCCAAGTCGTACAAATCCTTGTCGGCCGGGTCGCCCGGATGAATCTTGTTCTGAATGCCGTCGAGACCCGCCAGCAGCATGCTGGCAAACATGAAATAGGGATTGCCCGTGGCATCGGGAAATCGCACTTCGATGCGCCGGCCTTTGGGATTTGAAATCCAAGGAATGCGTATGGAGGCGGAGCGGTTTCGCGCCGAGTACGCTAGCTTTACCGGGGCTTCGAAACCGGGCACCAAGCGCTTGTAGCTGTTGGTGCTGGCATTGGTGAACGCGTTGATCGCGCGGGCATGTTTGATGATGCCGCCGATGTAGTAGAGCGCGATGTCCGACAGGCCGCCGTACTTATCTCCCGCAAACAGCGCCTTGCCGTCTTTTTGCAGCGATTGATGCACGTGCATGCCGCTACCGTTGTCGCCGACGATGGGTTTCGGCATGAAAGTCAGGGTTTTTCCGTAGCCGTGCGCAACGTTCTGCAGCGCGTATTTCAGGATCTGCACTTCGTCGGCTTTCTTGGTCAGCGTGTTCGCAGCGACATTGATCTCGCCCTGTCCCGCGGTCGCCACTTCGTGGTGGTGTACTTCGAACTTCAAACCCATTTCCTCGCAGGCCATCGACATCGCCGTGCGAATGTCTTGTTGCGAGTCGACCGGCGGTACGGGGAAGTAGCCGCCCTTGATACCCGGCCGATGGGCCCTGTTGCCGTCCTCATAAGTCTTGCCGGAATTCCATGCGCCTTCGTACGCGTCGACCTCGTACGAGCAGCCGTTCATGCTGGAACTGACGGTGACGTTGTCAAAAATGAAGAATTCGTTTTCCGGCCCGAAGAGGGCCGAATCGGCGATACCGGAAGCCTTCAAGTGTGCTTCGGCACGCTTCGCCAGCGAGCGCGGATCGCGGCCGTAACCCTGCATGGTCATGGGTTCGATGACATCACAGCGCAGATTGAGCGTGGTTTCTTCGTAGAAAGGATCGATCACCGCCGTGGTTGGATCCGGCATCAGGATCATGTCCGATTCGTTAATGCCCTTCCAACCGGCTATGGAGGAGCCATCGAACATCTTGCCGTCCTTGAAAAACCCCTCGTCCACCAAGCGCGTGGGGATGGTTACGTGCTGTTCCTTACCAATCGTGTCAGTAAAACGGAGATCAACGAACTTCGCATCTTTTTCTTGGATCAATGTCAGAACATCGGCGGGAGTCATTTGCGTCCTCGCGAGCTTGGTAGAGAGGCCCGGCCAGCCGGGGCTGTAACAACAATGCAGCTAATGTGCCATTAGCGTGCATAGGCGGATCAAGCACTTGCGTGCGGAGCAAGCGCTCGGCGCATCATAATAGAACAATTCGAGGAAATCAGCGCCCCGCTTCGGTGCATAAAGCCCCGGCGGGCCGTCCTGAAATTGAAATTGGCTTGTCCCGGCGGGCTATGGGCCAATTGAGTGCACGGCGAACGCCATCCGGCGTCTGTTTGAGTTTTCCCCCTGGCAGAGGGCCCGTCGCTATACTCGCTGACTTTGCCTTCGCCGCGAGCATCCCATGCCTCACGCTCCCACACCGCCGCGCACGTTTCAGGACCTGATTTTTGCGCTCCAGAAATACTGGTCAGACCAGGGATGCATTATTTTGCAGCCGTATGACCTCGAGATGGGCGCGGGGACATTCCATTCGGCGACCTTTCTGCGGGCGGTGGGCCCCGAGCCCTGGAGTGCGGCGTATGTGCAGCCCTCGCGGCGGCCCACCGACGGCCGTTATGGCAGTAATCCGTTTCGGCTGCAGCACTACTATCAGTTTCAGGTCTGCATCAAACCTTCCCCCGATGACTTTCAAGAGTTGTATCTGGATTCATTGCGCTACCTGGGCTTCGATCCTCTGACGCATGACATCCGCTTCGTGGAAGACAATTGGGAATCCCCGACCTTGGGGGCTTGGGGTCTGGGCTGGGAGGTCTGGCTCAACGGCATGGAGGTTTCGCAGTTCACTTACTTCCAGCAGGTCGGTGGTCTGGATTGCCGGCCGGTCATGGGGGAGATCACGTATGGACTCGAACGGTTGGGGATGTATATCCAGGGCAAGGAAAGCATATTCGACATCGTTTGGACCGATGGACCGTTCGGCAAGGTCACCTATGGAGACGTGTTTCACCAAAACGAAGTCGAACAATCGACGTATAACTTCGAAAAGGCGGACATTGCCGTGCTGTCGGCGCAATTTGCCGCCAATGAGCTCGCCTGTCAGCAGCTGCTCAAAGACAAACTGGTGCTCCCGGCCTATGAACAAATGGTCAAGGCATCGCACGCGTTCAATCTATTGGACGCAAGGCATGCGGTTTCCGTCACCGAACGGCAGCGTTTCATTCTTCGCGTGAGAACGCTGGCGCGCGGCGTGGCCGAGGGCTATCGCGAGAGCCGCGAAGCGCTGGGATATCCGCTGCTCAAGAACGCCGACGCACAGCGGGTGGCCTGATGAGTTCGCGGGACCTGCTGTTCGAACTTCGCACCGAGGAGCTTCCGCCGCGCACGCTGCCGGCGCTATCCCAAGCGCTCACCGAAGGCATCGCCAAGGGCATCGACGACGCCGGTGTTGCGCATGGCAAGGTCCACGGCTTTGCGACGCCCAGGCGGCTTGCCGTATGGGTTGAACGCTTGAGCGAAAATCAACCCGATCGGCAAGTCGAACGGCGGGGTCCGCCGCTGGCGAATTCCTTCGATGCGCAGGGTGCGCCAACGCAGGCGGCGACAGCCTTCGCCAAAAGCTGTGGCGTCGCGGTGGCCGAGCTGTCGAAGCTCACCACCGAGAAAGGCGCCTGGCTGCAATTTCGCGGCACCGAGCGGGGCGCGGCGACCACGACATTGCTGGGCGACATTCTGACGCGGGCGATTGCCGCGCTGCCGATTGCCAAACGCATGCGGTGGGGCGCTCGCAGCGCAGAGTTCGTGAGACCCGTGCATTCCGTGGTGCTGCTGTATGGCGATGAGGTGGTGCCGGTGGAAGTGCTGGGCCTTGCCGCGGGGCGTGTGACCTCGGGTCACCGCTTCCACTCGCCCAAGCCCATCACGCTCAAGGCGGCGAAAGGTTATGAGAGCAGGCTGCACCGTGCCAAGGTGGTGGTCGACTTCGCCAAACGCCGCGAGTCGATCCGCGCGGGCGTGACCGCGACGGCAGCGGCATGCGCAGCGGGCGCCAGCGCACTGATCGACGATGGGCTGCTGGATGAAGTAACCGCGCTGGTGGAGTGGCCGGTGCCGTTGGCCGGTCAATTCGAGCAGCGCTTCCTGAGCTTGCCGCGCGAGGTGGTCATTGCGACCGTGCAGGATCACCAACGCTATTTTCCGGTGCAGGGTCCTGATGGGAGATTATCCGGCTGGTTCGTCACGGTCAGCAATATCGAGAGCCGTGATCCTTCCAAGGTGCGCGAAGGCAATGAACGGGTCGTGCGGCCGCGCTTGAGCGACGCCGCGTTTTTTTGGGAACAGGATAGAAAAATTCCGCTCGAGCAGCACGCCGCAAAACTCGCCGGGATGATTTTTCAAGCGAAGCTGGGCAGCTATGCGGACAAGACCGCGCGCGTGACGTCGCTGGCCGGGTTGATCGGCGGCCACATCGACGCCGGACCCGATGTCAAACAGGCGGCCGCGCTTTCCAAGGCAGACTTGATGACTGCCATGGTGGGCGAATTTCCAGAATTGCAGGGCATTATGGGCCGCTACTACGCACAAGCGCAGGGGCTGCCGCGCGACGTGGCCCTGGCACTCGAGGAGCACTATCGCCCACGGTATGCCGGCGATGCCTTGCCCGCGACGAACACGGGTCGGGCCGTCGCCTTGGCCGACAAGATCGATACGCTGGTTGGAATCTTTGCCATCGAGCAACGGCCAACCGGCACCAAAGATCCTTTCGGCTTGCGGCGCGCGGCATTGGGCGTGCTGCGCATCGTGCTCGAGGCCGGACTGGACCTGGATCTAACCGAGCTGTTGACGGCGGCCGCCGCCGCGCAGCCGGTGCAACGCGCCGCTGTGGTCGACGAGGTCTATGATTTCATCGCGGAGCGTTTGCGCGGAATGCTGTTGGAGCAGCCGGGCACGACTCCGGAAATGCTCGACGCAGTGCTGGCGAACCGTCCGCGCTCGCCGCTGGATGCGGTCACGCGCCTGGCGGCTCTGAAGGGATTTTTGCTCCTGCCCGATGCAGGCGTGCTCGCAGCCATCAATAAGCGCATTTCGAATATTCTGAAGAAGACAGAGGTGCGCAGCGATGCGCTCGTCGATCCTCAAGGGCTCACCGAGGAGGCCGAACGGGGCCTGCATCATGCGCTGATGAATCTGCGTGACCCCGTGCTCGAAGCAACCAGCCAGCGCCGCTACGCAGACAGCCTGCAGGCGTTGGTAGGGCTGCGGGCGCCGGTGAATGATTTTTTCGATCACGTCATGGTGATGGACGAGAACCTGCTGAAGCGCAACAACCGTCTTGCCCTGCTGCGCGACGTACAAATCCTGTTGGGCGGCGTCGCAGATCTATCGCGGTTGCCCGGCTAGCGGCGAAGGCGGCGTAGCATGGCTGCCGCACCAGCGAGGCCCCCTCGTAAAGTATCGAAGTTCGAACGTGCGCTGGCGATCTGCCTGTCGCTGGTCTGGATGGGCGTCGGAAGCGTCGCACTGGTCGTCGCGCTGCTTCATGCTCGTTGGATCATGGCGGTCTGCGCCGCAGCCGCCATCGGCTACGGCATCGCTTGGGCTCGCGTGGCCATTCTCTCGCGTCTATTGAGCTGGCCCAGGCTGTTGATGCCCTGGCGCCAGGGCAAATAAAGTAGCGGTGGTTTGAGCGCCATCGCGAACTGCGAACCATGTTGTGATAGCGTTCGCACAATGAAAAAAACAACCTTTGCCTCCAGTGTGATTGCGCTTGGCCTGGCGGCGAGCGCCTTCGCGCATCCGCCGACAACGCATCGCCTCGAGGCGACGCCGGCGACCGTGGCGTATGGCTATTACTGGTCGGATGCGCAGCCGGTGCTGCGCATCGATTCGGGGGACATCATCGATGTCGATACGCTGCTGACCAACACCCCCGCGGGTCTAGCGAAGGCCGGGGTACCCGACGACAAGATCCAGGCATCGCTCAAAGCCGTCGTGAACGAGGTGACCGGCGATCGCAAGGGTCCGGGCGGTCATATCTTGACCGGGCCGGTGTACGTCAAAGACGCAGAGCCCGGCGATGTGTTGGAAGTGAAAATTCTATCGATAGATCTGGCGCTTGATTACGGCTACAACGGCTGCAGCGGCTACCTGCCGGAAAATTGCGAGAGCGGCGTACCGTCCAAGATCATCTCCCTCGACCGCAAAAAAATGACGGCTGAATTCCTGCCCGGCATCGTGATTCCGCTGAAACCCTTTTACGGCAGCATCGGCGTTGCGCCGGCGCCGGAGATGGGTCGGCTCAGCAGCAATCCGCCGGGGCGGCACGCCGGCAACTTGGACAACCGGGAATTGGTTGCGGGCAGTACTCTGTATATTCCTGTATTCGCCCGCGGCGCGCTGTTCGAAATCGGCGATGGGCATGCGGCGCAGGGCGACGGCGAAGTGGATCAAACCGCCATCGAGACCTCATTGCGCGGCCGCTTGCAGCTGACGGTGCGCAAGGACATGAAACTGAAATGGCCGCGCGCCGAAACCGCCACTGATTACATCAGCATGGCCACCGACCCCGATCTGGCCACAGCCACCAAGGGAGCCATTCAAGAGATGGTGGACTTCTTGGTGGCGGAGAAAAAACTGACCCGCCACCTGGCCTATCAGCTCGTGAGCATCGCGGGGAATGTGACCATCACACAGCTGGTGGACAAACCCAACCTCGGCGTGCACGTGAAGCTGCCGAAAAGCATCTTCGTCGGCAAGTAAGTCGTCAAGATCCTCGCGGCGCAACGTCAACCAAATACCGCCACCATTTGACGGCTGAGCACCGCGGGGGCGCCGCCGGGATCGAGCACGACGCAGGACTCGCAGGAATACCCTTCTGCGGCTGAATCGACCTCGGCATCGATGCGCCACCAGGCGTCGGGGGCAAATCCGTAGTCGTGCTTGAGAAATTGCAGGGTCCAGGTAAGCGAGCTCGACGGCACCGGTGTGCTCAGCATCTGCAGGATCACCGACGGAATACAATCGACGAGCGCGATCACATGGGATTCGGTGAGCGCTGCCGTGTCTCGATGGCGCACGTAGATTTTCGATTTGTTCAGGCTCGACCCGCTGAAGGGCCACGCGCCTTCGGCCCAGCGTAAATCGAAGTGCTGCGCAAACGCGGGAGCCCCGCCGGCGCCAGAGGTTTTTTCCGGCAAATTCTGCACGGCAGGTACGCCCGGTGGTGCGGTCGGCAGAAGGGACATTGCCGCGGATCGAGCGAGGCCATAGGTGCCGGTCAGCGTGGCCGCGATTTTATCCGCGCTCCACAGGCGCGCGCTCGCGATCGTCACGGCCTTGCCGACCCGGAGCACCTCGGACTCGATACGCACAGTTCCGGCCAGCGCGGGGCCCGCAAAAACCGTTTCCAGTCCGCGCAGCTTTCGGTCGGCGGGCACCAAGCGGCGCATGGCTTCGTTGCCCAAGGCGGCAACCATGCCGCCGAAAGTTGCGCGGCCCTGCGACCAGTCCTCGCCGAGGATGGCGCTCCAGCCTTTATCCTGCGGCTGGATTGAAGCGAGAGTTTGCGAAAACATCATGCACGCGATGTTACCGGATCGAGTGCCTGGAATTAAATCAATCGGGTAGCGGTGCCGGACCTATGTAGTTGGCGGAAGGTCTGACGATGCGATTATCCTTGCGCTGTTCCACGATATGCGCCGACCAACCGAATATCCGCGCGATCGCGAACGTCGCGGTAAAGAATTCCTTGGGCAAGCCCAACGCCAGGTACACGACGCCTTTGTAGAATTCGAGATTGGCACGCAGCGACCGCTTCTTGTGCGCGGTCTGGGCGACGAAAGCCTCGTCGACTGCCTTCAGCGTTTCGATCAAACGCTTCTCGCGGGCGGTCGATGCGATTTCTTCGGCCAACACCTTGACGATTTTCGAACGCGGATCAACCACGCGAT
>Ga0209006_10002175_pt1 | contig 17858 bp, 12 predicted proteins | sample JacPin_JW_Ref_O2_FD_188567 | JGI IMG/M metagenome (GOLD analysis project Ga0209006, IMG submission 188567) | Forest soil microbial communities from Algoma, Ontario, Canada - Jack Pine, Ontario site 1_JW_Ref_O2 (SPAdes) (version 2) | ecosystem: Environmental > Terrestrial > Soil > Boreal... | reverse complement strand
CGTGGGGGGCTTTCCGCGGGGCCGCGTGATTGAAGTGTTTGGGCCGGAATCGTCCGGCAAGACGACCATTACGCTGCAGGTGATTGCCGAGGCGCAGAAAACCGGCGGCATGGCGGCATTCGTCGACGCGGAGCATGCGCTCGATCCCGGCTACGCCAAGAAGCTGGGTGTGGACGTGGACAACCTGCTGGTTTCGCAGCCGGACTACGGCGAGCAGGCACTGGAGATTACCGAAACGCTGGTGCGGTCCAATGCCATCGACGTGCTGGTGGTGGATTCGGTAGCGGCGCTGGTGCCCAAGGCCGAACTCGATGGCGAAATGGGCGACAGCCACATGGGATTGCAGGCGAGGCTGATGTCGCAGGCGCTGCGCAAACTGACCGGAACGGTTTCGAAGTCACGCACCTGTCTGATCTTCATTAATCAGATTCGCGAAAAAATTGGCGTGATGTTCGGCAATCCGGAGACCACGACCGGCGGAAAGGCGCTGAAATTTTATTCCTCGGTGCGCATCGATATCCGGCGCATCGCGGCCATTAAAGATGGCGACGTGGTAACCGGATCGCGCACTCGCGTAAAAGTCGTGAAGAACAAGGTTGCGGCGCCGTTCCGCGAGGCCGAGTTCGACATCCTCTACGGGGAAGGGATTTCGCGGGAAGGGGATCTGCTCGATGTGGCCTCGAACAATAACATCATCGAGAAATCCGGCTCCTGGTACAGCTATAAGGGTGAGCGCATCGGCCAGGGCCGCGAAAATGCCCGCCAGTTCCTGAAAGACAACAAAGACACCATGGCCAAGCTGGACGCCGAAGTGCGCAAGGCTCTGGGACTGACGCTGGCCCACCCGCAGCCGGCAGCCGCAGCGGCTCAAACTCCACCGCCGCAGGGCTCCCGCGTCACCACCATGCCGTCAGCAGCGGAACCACTAAAGGCGCCGATTGTGGCGGCGCGGCGGTAAATTCGCTGCCAACGGGCGTGGCAATTCAGCGCTGCGCCCGATTTCTTCGCCTATCAATCTTTGCCTTCCAATCATTATCGTTGCTCCCAATTGCCATCTCTGCTCCCATCCGCATAAAATCTTTCTTGCACTCGCTGAGCCTGTTGCTGTGAGGACCATTGAACAAAGGCATTGCTATCTATCCCGGATCGTTTGACCCGCCCACCAATGGGCACCTCGATCTGATTCAGCGAGGCAGCAAGATTTTCGAAGAGCTGGTGGTCGCCATCCTGCGCAATTCGGAGAAGAGTCCGATGTTCAGCGTGGCTGAGCGCCTGGAGATGTTGCGGGCCCTGACTGCGGACTTGAAGAACGTTCGTATCGACACGTTCAACGGGCTTATGGTGGAGTATGCCAAGTCGATCGATGCTGTGTGCATCCTGCGCGGCATCCGGGCGATCAGCGACTACGAATACGAACTGCAGATGGCGCTCATGAACCGCAAGCTCGAGCCCACGCTCGAAACCGTCTTCATGATGCCGGCCGATAAGTATTCTTACGTGAGCTCGCGGCTGGTGCGGGAAGTGGCGCAGGCCGGCGGCCCGGTGAAAGGCTTGGTGCCGGAGGTGGTGGAGCAGAAGCTGCGTGAGAAATTGGAGCCGGCTTACAAGTTTCACGACGCCAACATCGTCGAAGTCCCGGCTGACGAGAAAAGGGACGAGAAGAAAACGAGCAACAAGAAGAGGAAGAAAAAAGCATGACCACCGCAACCACCGAAGCTCTGCGACTTACCGACCGCATCAACCGTATTGAACCCTCCGCCACCATGGCGGTGGTGGCCGAGGCTGAAAAACTGCGTTCCCAAGGAATCGATGTGGTCGATTTCGGGGCGGGCGAGCCGCACTTCGCCACGCCGCAGCACATCAAAGACGCCGGCATCGCGGCCATTCAGGGCAATTTCACAAAATATACGGCGGTCGCGGGCACGGCTGAGTTGCGCGATGCCATTGTTCATCGCCACGCCGTCGATTTCGGCTCCGACTATCGCCGTGAAGAGGTGATCGCTTCGACGGGCGGCAAACACGCGCTATTCAATGCCATTCAGGTGTTGGTGGATCACGGCGACGAAGTGATTCTGCCGGTTCCTTACTGGGTTTCGTTCAAGGATATCGTGCGCTACGCCGGCGGCAATTGCGTTCTGCTGGAATCGGACGAGTCGCAGGGTTTTCGCGTGACCGCGGAAATGGTGGCCAGCCTTATCACACCGCGCACCAAGGTCATCATTCTCAACTCGCCCTCGAATCCTTCCGGCGCCGTGATGAGCGCGGCCGACATGACGGAAGTGATTCGGCTGGCACATGAACGCGGCATCTGGGTGCTTTCCGACGAGTGTTATGTCTACCTGAACTATACCGGCAAGAATTTTTCGGTGGGCTCGCTGCGCGACTACAAAGAGCGAATGGTGGTCCTGGGGTCGCTTTCGAAAACGTATGCCATGACCGGATGGCGTTTGGGATACGCCCTGGCGCCCGCAAGCGTGGTCAGCGCCATGTCGAAGCTGCAGAGCCAATCGACTTCGAATCCAACGTCGATCGTGCAGAAAGCCGCCGTAGCCGCCCTGAAAGGGCCGCAGGAGTGCGTCGCAGAGATGCGACGCGAATACATCGACCTGCGCGACCATGTAGTGAAAGGCCTGCGGGCGATTCCCGGCATCAGGTGCACGTTGCCGGAAGGCGCGTTCTATGCATATCCCAACATTTCATCCTTCTTCGGGTCGGGCGGCCTGAAGTCCGCGTCAGACGTGGCGGGGCGACTCCTACGAGAGGCGCACGTGGCCACGGTTCCGGGCGAAGGCTTCGGCACCGGCGACCATATCCGCGTTTCCTATGCTACCTCGAAAGCTGAGTTAGATCGCGGCCTGGAGCGCATGCGGAAGTTTTTCGCCGCGTTGTAACCACTCGGCAACTGCATCCCGTTATGCGGCAACAAACGATTGCCGCAAATGACGCCGCCGGGCAGCAATGTCCCGGCAGCGACCGTTCCGTTTGCGGGGCATCCTTATTATTGTTTTCGCGATCGTAATCTGGTTATGGGAAATCTCTATCCATTGCTGATGCTTCCCGGGTTCGATCCGCGACCCTGGGGCACGCGCGACCTCTCACCGCTTTATCCCAATCACCAATTCGCGGAAAAAATCGGCGAGGCCTGGCTGACCGGCGACGATTGCAAAGTTGCCAATGCTCCGTTCACGGGAAAGACCTTATCGCAATTAAGTCAGCAATATCAGCGTGATCTGCTGGGCGATGCGGCGCGCGATGCCAAGCGCTTTCCTCTGCTGGCGAAGTTTCTCTTTCCCCACGAGAAACTTTCGGTGCAGGTCCATCCCGATGACGAGCAGGCGCTCCGCGTGGGCCAGCCGTGGGGCAAGACGGAGTGCTGGTATGTGGCGCACACCAAGCCCGGATCGCAAATCGCGCTGGGTCTGAAACCAGGCGCAACACGGATCCAACTCGAGGAGGCGATTCGGGAGAACCGCGCCGAGGAACTTCTCAACTGGCTCAATGTCAATGCAGGCGACATGATCTATGTAGCCGGAGGAACCGTGCATACCTTGGGCCCCGGCTCCGTGATCGTCGAGATCCAACAACAGTCCGACACTACTTACCGCCTGTATGATTATGGACGCGGACGGGAGCTTCACTTGAAAGATGGCATGGCGGCCGTGAAAGAAAAAACCGCGTCGGGAAAAGTGATCCGGCCGGATGCGCGGCAGATACCCGGCGGCAAGAACCGGCACGAACTGCTGGTGGCGGCACCATATTTTGTAGTGGACAGATTCGATGCGAAAGACGCATTCGAGCTTTCAACGCGTGACGATACTGGCAGGAGTTCGGTGCAGATCCTGGTGGCGACAGAAGGATGCGGAGTGATTGCGGCGGCGGGCGCGGAACCTGTTACTCTCGCCAAGGGCGATGCGGTTGTGGTCCCGGCCTGCCTTGAAAGCTTCGGCATACGGCCGCAATGGACGCTCGAATTCCTGAGGGCATACGTGCCGGGGAAAAAGCTGCCCGAACCTGAGACAAGAATGTAGTTTTGATTTTGTTTTTCCTAATGTGGGGAACTCGACGAAACCTGTGGCCAAGGATTCAAACTTCTATCCCGTAATTCTCGCTGGCGGACGGGGCACGCGCTTCTGGCCTTTAAGCCGGAAGAGGCGCGCCAAGCAACTGCTGGCGCTCGACGGCAAGCAATCGATGATCCAGCAAACGGTGGCGAGGCTTCTGCGGCTTGCTCCTGTGAAACAGTTCTGGGTCATCACCAACGAAGATCTGCGGCCGGCAATTCTGAAGCAACTGCCGAAATTACCGAAAGCTCAGGTGCTGGCTGAGCCGGCTGGACGAAATACGGCGCCAGCCATCGGGCTGGCCGCCTTTCTCTTGCTGCGGGAAAATCCCGATGCCGTCATTGGATTGTTCCCGTCCGATCACGTGATCGGGGATGAAAAGCGCTTTCGCGAAACTTTGGAGCAGGGCATTCAGATTGCGGCCTCCGGTGAAAACATCGTGGTGATCGGCATTCAGCCGACTCGGCCCGAAACTGGCTACGGCTACATCGAAGCGGGCAATGCGTCCGAGGGCGGAGCGCTGCGAGTCCGCCGGTTTACAGAAAAGCCGGACGCGGCGAAGGCTGCCGACTTCGTTGCGGCTGGAAATTATTTTTGGAATAGCGGCATGTTTCTGTGGAGCGCCCGCACCCTCGCGAATGCGTTGCACGAACATCTCCCCAAGACCGCTCGTCTGCTCGAACAGATCGCCGCCGCGTTCGGCACACCTAAGTTCGCGGCGACCTTCCGCAAGCTCTATCCCCAATGTGAGAACATCAGCGTGGACTACGCCATCCTTGAGCCACGATCGGCGAAGGGGGAACAGGCGGGAAACATTTTCTGCCTGCCTGCGGATTTTGGATGGAACGACCTCGGATCGTGGACCGCCCTGCATGAGCATCACAGTGCAAAGAGTAAACCGCCCGCGGGAAATCTGATCTCCAGCGGGGGCGTATGCGTGGTGAACGCGGAAGGAAACTACATTCACGCTCCGGGGAAATTCGTTGCCGTCGTCGGCGTGAGTGATCTGGTCGTGGTCGAAACAGACGACGCTTTGCTGATCACGACTCGACAGCATGCGCAGGATGTCGGCAAGGTCGTGAAATATCTGGACGAGAACAAGCTCCACCGGCTTACATAGTTGCAGGTTTCTAGTTTCTGGTTCCCAATTGCGAAGGGTAGAAGGCGACGACCCAATCCGGAAGCTAGAAACGAGAAACTTCCAAACATGCCCCAGGAAATAAAATTCGGCACGGACGGTTGGCGCGGCATCATCGCCGACGATTTCACTTTCGACAACGTGCGCCGGGTCGCAGGCGCGATCGCCTCCTACGTACTGAAGTACGAAGACGCGAAACGCGGAGTCTTCATCGGCTACGACACGCGTTTTGCCTCGCAGCGATTTGCTCAGGCGGCTGCGGAAGTCATTGCCGCGGCCGGAGTTCCGGTGAAACTTGCCAACGACTACACACCTACACCCGCAGTTTCCTACGCGGTGAAACATCAGAGCGCCGCGGGCGGAGTGATGATCACCTCCAGTCACAATCCGTGGAATTGGAACGGAGTAAAGTTCAAAGGCAACTTCGGCGGCTCAGCCACGCCCGCCATCATGAAGCGGATCGAAGAAGAGATGGCCGCCGGCGCGATGCCCAAAGGAAAAAACGCTGCTATTGAAGAAGTCGACTTGAAGCTGCCCTACATTGCCGCGGTTTGCGCCTTTGCGGACGTCGACTTGATCGCGAAGACCAAGTTCAAGTTTGCGGTGGACGCGATGTACGGTTCTGGAAGAGGTGTTCTGTCGGGAATATTCCGCGAGCGCGGCATCCGGCACGTGGCCATCCGCGAAGAACTGAATCCGCTGTTTCCCGGGATCAATCCGGAACCGATCGAGCCGCACGTGGCTCTGCTGCAGCAAACCGTCGTTCGCGAAAAGTGCGACGCTGGTCTGGCCACGGACGGCGACGCCGACCGCATCGGCGCGGTAGCCGAGGACGGCAGCTTCGTAGACTCACACAAGATTTTTTGCGTGCTGTTGCGCTGGCTGCTGGAACGAAAGAACTGGCCCGGCGACGTGGTACGCGCCTTCAACACCACTCGCATGCTGGACCGCATCGCCGCCAAACACGGGCGCAAGATTTACGAAACCAAGATCGGATTCAAGTACATTGCCGACCTGATGATGGAGCGGGATATCCTGATCGGAGGCGAGGAATCCGGGGGCATTGGTTATTCGCGTTATCTGCCGGAACGTGACGGCGTGCTCAACTGCCTGCTGTTGGCCAATGTGATGGCCGAGGAAGGCAAGCCTCTCGGCCAACTGGTTGCGGACTTGCAGCGTGAGTTTGGCGCCCACTATTATGGCCGGCGCGATCTGCACATTGCCGAAGAAATCAAGCAAGGCGCCATTCAGCGCGCCGCTGCGGACGGCACTCGAAAGATGGGCCGCTACGCGGTACTCAAGAAAGAAAACCTGGATGGCGTGAAGTTTTTTCTGGACGCGCCGACCAATGGCAACGGGGCCGAGGCCTGGATCTTATTCCGAGCCTCGGGAACGGAGCCGTTGCTGCGGTTGTATTGCGAAGCAGCATCGCCAGAACTGGTGACGGAGATTCTGGCCAGTGCTGAACAGTTTGTTCGCGAGGGCTGATCGCCCCGCCGCCAACAGCGGCATTCCGCCCAAGCCTGCCGGCGGCTTTTGCGCCCACTTCCAGTTCTGAGCACTTTAAATCAGCATTCCGGTCCCGAGGATGCGATACTTTCAACGCAGATGACTATGGTGGCAATCCCAACTCCGGTTCCGGCAGATTCAGCCGACGCGCGGCGCTACAACCGCACGCGGCGGTGGCTGGCGGTCGCCGACTTCGTCGTCGGCCTGGCATTCCTGATCGTCCTGTTGTTTACGGGCTGGTCGGGAAAGTTGCGCGATTTTGCCTACCGGCTGGGAGCGCAGAACTATACACTTTCGGTTTTTCTTTATCTCGTCCTGCTGCTGGTGATCGGCAAAGCGCTGGGCTTTAGTCTGGACTACTTCGGCTTTCGCGTCGAGCGCAAGTTCAAACTCTCAAACCAGAAATTCAGTTTCTGGCTCTGGGACGAAGTCAAGGGATTCCTGGTTGCAATGGTCCTGAGCAGCGTCCTGGTCGAGTTATTGTATTTCACTATCCGGCAATCTCCGCAGCACTGGTGGTTCATCACCTGGGCATTATTCATGGGGCTGTTCGTGGTGATGGCCCAACTCGCGCCGGTGGTGCTGTTCCCGATTTTTTATAAGTTCGAACCGCTCGATAACGAAGACCTGCGCCGCCGCCTGGTAGTGCTCAGCGAACGCGCCGGCACGCGAGTGCGAGGCGTCTACCGATGGAAGCTCTCCGAAAAAAGCAAGAAGGCGAATGCCGCGCTCACGGGTTTAGGCAATACGCGCCGCATCATTCTTGCTGACACTCTGCTCGACAATTACACGCCCGAGGAGATTGAAGCAGTGCTGGCGCACGAACTTGGACACCACGTGCACCGCCATATTCTGAAGGGACTCTTCGTGCAGGCCGGCATCACGCTTTTCGGCTTCTGGGCAGCGAACTGGGCTCTGCATTACGTCGTGGACCAGCACTTGTTCAATTTCGACCGGCTTTCCGACTTCGCAAATTTGCCGTTGCTGGTGCTGGTTTCGACCGTTCTCTCTTTCGTCTTGATGCCGGCGCTGAATGCTTATTCGCGATTCAACGAGCGTCAGGCGGACCAGTACGCATTCGAGTCCGTGGCCAGTATCGTGCCTTTTATTTCATCGATGAACAAACTGGCCGAGCAGAATTTGGCCGAGCGTACTCCCTCAAAGTTGGTAGAGTGGGCCTTCCACTCGCATCCCGCGATCGCCCGCCGCGTGGCCGCCGCTGAAACCTGGGGACGAAAACACGATCCTGCGTTTCACTCTTAAGGCTTAAGGTCGCGCAGGATTTCGATCACGCGTTGCAGATCCTCTTCCGTATCGACCCCCACGGAATCGTATGGAGTTTCGCCGACGAAAATTGGCATGCCGTTCTCGAGGAAGCGCAATTGCTCTAGCCGCTCGCTTTTCTCGAGCGACGATTCCGACAGCGTGACGAACCGGTCCAGCGCGCTTTTGCGGTAGGCGTATAGCCCCAAGTGCTTGAAGTAGAGCGGTCGAGCGCCGTCGCGGTCGAACGGAATCGTCGCCCGAGAAAAATAGAGCGCGCGGCCATTCCGATCGACCACCAGCTTCACCGCATTCGGGTTGGGAATATCCACTTCGGCTGCGGGCGTCATCAGCGTTCCGACCTGCACCTCCGGATTTTTCATCACCTCGAGCAGCGTGGCGATGTGCTCGGCGCGAGTGAGCGGTTCGTCGCCTTGCACGTTGATGTAGACATCAGCGCTCACCTGGTTCGAAACTTCGTGTACCCGCTCGGTCCCGCTGCGATGCGCAGTCGAGGTCATCCGCGCCTGCCATCCATGTTCACGACATACATCTAGAATCTCGGTGGAGTCTGTCGCTACAATCACCTCAGCCAGCAGCGGCGAAGCTCGCACAGCTTCGTAAACCACCCCCAGGAGCGGCTTGCCCGCAATCTCACGGAGCATCTTGCGGGGCAAGCGCGTAGAGGCCAGACGGGCGGGTATGACGGCGATGGCTTTCATGGATTCTCTTGTGGAAACAGCCGCTAGCTTTTAGCTTCCAGTTTCTAGTTTCCGGTTTCAAAGCTCGGCCGGCAAGTGTAGACCGGTACGAGTTTGGATGTTTGCTGTTCCGCGCTACTTCATATCGAGCAGTGCAGCCATCGTTTCCACCCCATCCCACAGATTTTGCAGGCGCAGATTCTCGTTGGCGGCGTGCTGATTGTCGTCGTAGTTGGCGATGGGCACCGTGATGGTGCGAGTCTGCGCAGCGCGTTCCATCGCTCCTAACGGCACGCTCCCGCCCATGGTGGGCAGCAGCACCACGTCCTTGCGCGCGCTCTTCACGGCTTCGATTACCTCGCGCGCGATGGGCAGATCCATCGGCGTGCGCACGGCGTTGTAGCTCGCCTCATCGCGCAGAACCATCGCAACCCGCGGATGTTCCTGAAGGATTTGCTGCGCAGGTTCGTGGTCCACGACGAAGTAGCCGCGTGAGCGAATATAGTCTATGACGCGTTGCTGCTGCTCGCGCCAGTCGATCCCGACCACCAGGCGCAGGTCCAGATCGGCGGTCGCGGTGGGCGGAATGACATTGGTAGCTCTGGCTCCGGTTTGCCCAGAGGAGAGGCCGTTGATGTTCAGCGAAGGCTGGTTGATCAGCTCAAGCAGATGCGCGCCTGCGCCGTCGACGTGTCCCAGCCAAAAGGCATTCATCAGCATCCGGTCGTTCACCGGCGCGCGGGCCAGCGCTTCTTTTTCAGACCCCGAGAGCGGCTCAATTCCATCGTAGAAATGCGGCACCAGAACCCGGCCGTCGATATCCTTCATGTCGGCGAGCAGTTGCGCCAGCATCATCGCCGGGTTCGGAGCCCAGTTTCCATAGTGGCCGCTGTGCAACCCGTGGTGCGGCCCATAGACGGTGATCTCCAAATGCGCGTCGCCGCGCGCTCCGAAGACCACAGTCTGTTGGCCGCTCTGATCGACCGGCCCGTCACACACCAGCCATACATCGCCGTGGACCAGTTCGCGGTTGGCGCTCAGGATCTGTTCCAGATGCGGTGATCCAGCTTCCTCCTCACCCTCCCATACAAAGCGAAGATTCGCTCGCAACGCGATCCCGGCTGACTTTAACGCATCGAACGCCGTAAGCTGCGCGAAGATCGCCGCCTTATCGTCGCCGGCCGATCGAGCATAGATGCGCTGCTCGCCGTTTACTTCCCGCACGACCGGCGTGAAGGGCGAGCCGCCGTCCCATTCCGACGGAGTAACCGGCTGGCCGTCATAGTGCGCGTAGAAAACAATCGTATGCTGGGCACCCGGCACATCGATCTGCCCGAAGACCACCGGAGGCGCGTCGGGGACAGAAAGCAGCCGGGAATCGATACCGCGTTTCTTCAATTCTGCGACGAGAATGTCGGCATTGCGCTGCAAGTTTGCCGGATCGGCGGCAACGTTCGGTATCGACAGCAATTCGCTGAACTGCTGCATAAGTTCTGCCCGATGTGCCGCGGTGTAGTCCCGGCCGGCCCTCGGCGGCGTCTGCGCCGCAATCGCGGTTGCCAGACAAAAAAGAAACGCAACAAGGCACGTACGTCTCAGCCTCGGATTCATATCCTCACTATACAAGCCGCTCTCGCCGAAGTATTCCTCGCGCCAATCCTACCCGGACGCACCGCAAGTTTCCCCCGCGATGAGTCGTCACTGATCCACATTAACTGAGAAAAAACTTGGCATTCTCCTCCGCCCACTGCGTGAGAGTAATTGGTTTGCGCCCCAAAATATGCTCGACATCGTGGGTGACGTTAGCCAGGCGACCCTCGCGAATCGCTCGCCACAACGCCACATGAGCTTCGGTCTCCTCCACAGAGCCGCTCACCTTCGAGTAACGCTCGCGCGCTTCCTCGTCCGAGATAGCCTGGTATTTTAGTGGCTCTCCGATTGCTTCCGCGATCGTGGCAGTCGCCTCTCCGAATGTTAGCGAGTCAGAGCCGGTAATCGAGAGAGACTGGTCCACGTAGTTTGTGCTGAGCAATGCCTCGACGGACACCGCCGCGATATCTTCCGAGTGAATAAATGGCCGGCGGCCATCCGCGGTAGACGACTTGACGATTTTTTCAGTTTTGATGGAGTGCGCCCACGCCAGCAGATTAGACATAAAACCGGTGGGACGGACGAATGTGAACGGAATCCCAACCGCCCGGATCGCGGCCTCGCCCTTCTCATGCCAGGCTCCGATTGCCAGACTGTGCTCGACGTCCAGTGACGAAAGCTTGATGATCCGTTTTACTCCTTCTTCCTTGGCCAGCACCGCAGCGGCCTCGTCTCGCCGCGGAATCTCGGGACCAACATTGACGAGATAAATCGTCTCCGCTCCCTTGAGGGCATTCCGCATCGAAGCTGGTTCGCCAAGGTCCCCCACGAAGACGTCGACTCGGTCGCCAAAAAGCTGACGTGCTTTAGCCTCACTGCGCACCAGCACGCACGGGCGAATGTTGCGTTTCAGCAAGTGCGCAACGACGCGCGAGCCGACGTCTCCCGTTGCGCCTGTAATCAGATGTTTCATGTTCCTCAATTCCATGTTCCTCAATTCCGCGAGCGCGTCCTGTTTTTTGTCGCCGCTCGTCTCATAGCTATAGCCTAAAGGCATAGTGAGGTTTGTCTACTCGCATCCCGGATGCCGGCTATCTTTGTCACAGCTCAACGGTTACGAGTGAATTTGAAAGAAAGCTCACATTTCCATCTATACTGGCTCAAGTGAAAGCGAAGTCAAAGAAAGCCGCATCTCGCCGGGCACCGGTCCAGGAACGGTCGCAGCTGACGGTGGAGGCGATTCTCGATACCGTTATCAAGCTGCTCAAGCGCAGGGGCGCTTCCTCAATCACAACGAACCGGATCGCCGAGGCCGCCGGCGTCAGTATCGGATCTCTCTATCAGTACTTCCCGAACAAGCGGGCGATCTTTGTTGCCCTTCACGAGCGGCACATCGCCCAGGTAGATCGCATCATGGAGCGTCGAATGGCCGAAAGCGCGGAGTCGACGCTGGAGGAACTCATCTCGTCCTTAATCGACGGCATGATCGAGGCGCACGCCACCGACCCGGAACTGTCAGCTCTGCTGCAGGCAGAAGTGCCGCATCGTGCTGACGGCACGCGCGATTTCTCAGTTCGACTTCACGGCGCCTTCCGTAAGGCGCTTGCCCCTCATGCCAGAGAGTTTGGATCGAGAACCGATCTCGATATGCGGGCTTTTTTCGTGAGCAACATGATTGACGCGCTTGGCCATGCTATCGTGCTTCGACGACCATCCGGTTCGTCGCTATCACGAGCGAGGGCGGAACTGCTTAGAGCTATTTTGGCCTATCTGGGGCAGAATGGAAGTAGTCCACTACCAGGCTTAGGAGTCTCTTGAAAAGAGGTTGGTATGCGAATCCGCCAGTCATTAGCACTGTTGGTTGTCACTTGCTGCATGCTGTGCACCCATTCAGCGGCCTCCACTGGACCAGACGACCGTCCGCTCACTGACCCCAAGTCGGTGGTCTCGTCGTCAAACTCAGCCGCCCGGCCCGCGCCCATCGACGACCTTTACTACACGAAGAGCGTCTTTGGCCCCGCCTGGTCGCCTGATGGAAAGCAAATCGTATTCACCAGTGACATTGCTGGCCGCACCAATCTGTGGAAAGTGAGCGCGTCCGGCGGATGGCCGATTCAGCTTACCCAGTCCGACGATCGGCAGTACAACGCGGCCTGGTCGCCCGACGGTAAATGGATCCTCTACCAGCAAGACCACGCTGGCGATGAACTCTGGGACCTCTATGCTGTCCCCAGTGACGGCGGCGAGATCATCAATCTGACAAACACGCCCGCGATTCGCGAGGAGAATCCGCGCTGGTCGCACGATGGCAGCACCATTGCTTTCAGCTATAAGCCGAAGGATGGTTCCGAATACGACATTGCTCTGCTCAACTGGAACACACGTAAAGTCCAGCTGCTGACCCATGAACAGCAACCCGGTTACTCCTGGAATGTGGTGGCGTGGAGCAGCGACGATAAAACCATTTATGCCGGTCGCGTGAATCCTCCCTTCACCGATGCTGACCTCTATCGCATCGACGTGGCGACGGGCAAGATTGAGAATCTCACCGCCCATCAGAGCACGGTTCGCTACCTCGGCTCATCGCTTTCGCCCGACGACAAGACGCTGTTGCTGAGTTCGGATGCTAAGGGTGGTTACATGAACGTCGCTCTGCTCAACGTTGCCACCAGAAAAATTACCTGGGTCACCGACCTGAAATGGGAAACCTCCGCCGGAAATTTTTCACCTGACGGGAAACGCTACAGCTACATCGTCAATGAAGACGGGGTCATCGACCCATACGTCGTGGATCGCTCCACCAACCATGCGGAGAAGGTAGATCTGCCGCATGGCTTGAATGCTTTCTCGGGCAATCCCAATGAGTTCGCTCCGCAGAGCGACCGCGTGATCGTTTCTCATGAGGCCTCTAACCAGCCCGGCGACCTTTGGGTCTACAATCTCCGCACTCGTCATGCCGACCAACTGACTTTTTCCGCGATTGCCAGCTTACGCGCGACTCCGCTTCCGCCGTCCCAGATCGTCCACTACAAAAGTTTTGACGGAAAAATCATCACGGCGTTGCTCTGGGTGCCGTTCAATCTGAAGCGCGACGGTAGCAATCCCGCAATCGTACTGCCTCACGGCGGACCCACCGGCCAGATGGTCGACTACTGGAACACGGATGTGGCAGCGCTGGCCTCGCGCGGATACATCTGCATCGCTCCAAACCCGCGCGGCTCCACGGGTTATGGGCTGGATTTCCAAAAGGCTAACTTTCAGGACTTAGGCGGCGGCGACCTCAAGGACGAGATTGCCGGCGCAGATTTTCTCAAGGCCACGGGTTACGTTGATTCCAGGAAAATTGGTATTTTCGGCGGCTCTTACGGCGGCTTCATGACGCTGATGGCCATCGGCAAGACACCCGATATCTGGGCGGGCGCAGTGGACGAATATGGAATCATCAGCTGGTCTACCATGCTGAAGAGTTCCGACCCCTCGTTGAACGAGTACCTGAAGGCGCTTTTGGGCGATCCTGAAAAAGACCGCAAGGTGTACGAAGACGACTCGCCAATCACTTACATTCGCAGCGAGAAGGCGCCGTTACTCGTGCTCCAGGGCGACAACGATCCGCGCGTGCCCAAGGAGGAAGCGCAACAGGTTGTCGATATCCTCAAGGAAGAAGGCCATGTCGTGGATGTTTACTATTACCCCAATGAAGGCCACGGCTTCGTGAAACGCGAGAACCAGATCGACTCCATCCGGCGCACCATCGCCTGGTTCGATCAATACCTGATGGGAAAAAGCCCCACGCCGTAAAACTAAAACGCTCAGGGAAAGTTCGTCACTTTCGGCGTCACACGAGGTTGCATCGCGGTCGCCTCGCCCGTGTCGTTGATCACATGGCTGATCGCGCCGTGATCGCCCAACGCCACGGTGATCATGTCGTGAAACTGTATCTCCGGTCTCTTCGGCGTCTCGATCGCTCGGGTCAGCACCACATCCGGGTGCTGGAAGACGCTGTATATTCCCAGCCCCCATGCCTCATGATTCGTCACTCCATCCGCCACTTTGTATGAGGCCCAGCCATTCACTCCCGGCGCGCTCGCGTAGCTCCCCTGGTTTGGAGGATCGTAAGGAATCTCGGACTGATAAAAATACGTCCGCCCTCCGTTGCCATTCCACAGAACCTGGAATTGCTGGTGATGCTCCACAAACAGGCCGTAGATCGTGACATCATTTCCGTTCACCACCAGACCGTTCTCACTGGTATTCAATTCCCAGCCCACTCCAGCGCCGTGATCCGCCCTCCAGATCCATGTATGGTCCACCAGCGTGTCGTTGCTATTGATCTTCAAATTCACCTTGGCCCGGCCCACCGCGGCGCCGCCCACACGAAAGAAAACATCGTGCAGAGTGATTGGGTCCTTCACGTGGCGGCCCCGGCTTCCCTCCGGCCCCACCTCCAGCAGCACCGGAGACTCACTGGGCCCCGCATCGAACAGCAGCCCCGCAATCTCGATCCCGTCGACATCGGCTGTAGTCATCGCCGCGGTCCCCTTCACCGGACGCAGCGTCGCAAAGCCGAGCCCCAGCACCACCGTATGCGGCCGCGTCACGCGAATCGGAGCCGCGAGCTGATAGATCCCCGGTGTCAGAAGCAGGTCCTTGCCCAGGGCAAGCTGCGCGTTGATCGTCTCCACCGAATCCACATCCGGACGCGCAATGTAAAACCGCTCAATCGGAATCGTTTCTCCCGCCGTTTCCCCGCCGCGCCACGTAATCCCAACGCTGTCGCTGCGCAGCCCAGGAACCCGGACGCTGAACTCGCCTGCAGCATTCCCCTCGAGGAACGGCTTCTCGCGCACCACCGGCGTCTGCGCTACATTCGTGTACGGCGGCGAAGGCCATGCACCTTCCGGCGGATGCACCACGCCGACAAACACCATGTTCCAGTTCGCGCCCGTCCAGCTCTTCCAATCACAGTTGCGAGAGATCCATTGCTGCTGGCTGCCGGAGTCGACATTCCCGTCCACCAGCGAATCCGACATCCAGCCGCCGCTTGCCCAGCCGTGATTCTGGTGCAGCACCAGATCGCCGCGCACATGCATGCGCCGCAGCGACACTGCCTGCGAAACCGCCCATTGCATCGTGCCGCCCATCGGCTCTATCGATAACCCTTCCGCAGCTCTCCAGAACGTTGTCGTCGCATTGTTGTGTCCCAGGTTCGCATCTGCATGCACATTACCCGCAATCCGCGTTGCATCGGGCGACGCGCCCAGCCCCATCACTTCCGTGTAGAAACCCACCGGCACATCCACCGCATAGCTTCCGGGCAAGAACAGCAGCGCATTCCGCTGCGGCCCAAACTCGTTGTGCTGCTGCGTCGCATACACCGCGTCGATCTGCTTCTGGATCACCTGCGATGGCATCGACGGATCGAAGATCAGAACATTGGGCCCGAACACCGGCTTCGCGCCCTTAGCCGCAAGCGGCAGAGCTGCTGCCAGCAGACCCGCTATGACGCCGCACCGCGCTAAAAGCCGAAGAACGAACCTACTAGTCATAAGCCTCCACCGACTCTGAGGGTATCACCGTTGCGACCCAGCTTGTGTTTGCGGCACACCTTGTGCGATTCCTGCACTCCGATCCAACTTGCCGTCCCGATTCTCCGTGGCATACCTGACGTCGAACATATTGAAAGCCTGATAGATAGTTCGGATTGACTCTCGATTTCCCCCAACGAGCATAACGAGGGCCTCCAGTGCCTCAGCCATCGGAATACGATAAACTCGGCTCGCGTGCCAGCTCGAATCACACGGGCACGGAACCGCATTGTTTTGGGCTCCCAAGCCAGCAAAAGTCGGAGTGAGACCATGGGCATCAGCAATCCCGAGATTCAAAAGAAAGTTTTCGGACCGAGATGGGAACACGAGATCGAAAAGCAAAGCTGGCCGTTCTGGAAAAGGCTTATGCACCGACTGCAGGACTGTCCTATATGCAAACCCAAATCACAAACTCGAAAACTTCAATGATCGACAGTGACCGTTAACAGCCTTTAGCAAGGCGGTCGCGAACCGCAGTATCAACGTCCAAAACACCCAACCCTGGATCAAGTCCCAGAGCGGCGGCCGCCAACCCTCTGGGTGTAACCTCTCAAATCGCAGGCGACTGATCGGGACTTTGCCGGGGCAATCGATGCAAAAACTATTCATGCCGTAGAGCCTCCATCGGCTCAACTCTCGAAGCCCGCAGCGCAGGAATCCATCCCGCGAGCAGCGCAACCCCTAGCAGCAACCCCGCCGCTCCCACCAGTGAAGCCGGGTCCGATGGCCGCAGTCCATAGAGCATGGACTTCAGGAGTTGCCCGAGCCACAGCGCAACCGCAACTCCAAACACCACCCCTACGGCAGCAAGCCACCCCGCTTCTTTCAAAACCATGCCTCGAACCTGCCTCCGCTGCGCGCCCAATGCCAGACGAATCCCAATTTCGTTGGTCCGCTGTGACACGGCGTACGCCATGATTCCGTAGATCCCCACGCAAGCCAGGGCAAGTGCGAGAATTCCAAACGCCGCAGTCAGGCTGGCGAAGACGCGCTGCTGCGAAATGGTGGCGTCAATCTGCTGCCGCTGTGTCCGCACGTCCAGCAAAGGCAGATCGCGATCGATGTCCTTCACGACGGCTCGCAGCGAGGGCACGATCGCGTCCGGCTTCAACCGGGTCCGCACAACGTAGGTGGCGCCGCCGATATCCTTCGATTGGCGGTAGAGATCGAAGTGCAGCGGAGGCGTCTCCTGCTGCAGATTTGCATAGCGGGTGTTAGCCGCCACGCCAACAATCTCAAGCCAGCTTCGATTCTTGACTGTGACGTCATCCATGCTGAACCGACGGCCGATCGGATTCTGGTTGGGGAAGTACTTCTTCGCCAGAGCCTGATTGACAATCGAGAACCGCTGCGGCGCCTCAACGTCCTGTGCTGTAAAGTTTCGTCCCGCAACTAGCGGGATCCCCATCACCGACAGAAAATCCTGACCGACCGTCTCCTGCATCGCGCCGGAGCCTTCTCCGTGTGGCTCGTTTGTCTTTGGCGCTCCTTCCACGTTGAAGTCAGACTCCGATACCGAATTTGCCAGGAGAGGAACGTCGGTCAGGGTTACGCCTTCCACTCCCGGGACTCTAAGCAGCGCCTGCTCGACCCGGGCATGCAGCGCGATGTCTTTCGGCGCGGGATATTGTTTGTTCGGTGGATTAAGGTCGAAGAGCACGAGGTCGTCGGCGCGGAAGCCCACGTCGACTGCATTCAAATTGATCAGAGTTCGCACGAAGAGGCTTGCGCCGACCACCAGCAGCGTCGAGAGCGCGATCTGGAAAGCCACAATCGTTCGTCCGCTCCAACCCTTGCGCTGTTTTGAGGAGCCTTTGCCCCCATCTTTGATTGCCGTACTGATTTCGGCTCGAGTTGCATTCCACGCCGGAGCAATGCCGAAAAGCACGCCGGTGGCCAGGGTTACACCGGTCGTAAAGCAGAACACCCTCCAATCGAAAGGCACGTTCATGCCCTCGCGCTCCCAGGAATTCAGCAGCAATTTCGGTAGAGCGGTCCGTGCCAGGTAGCC
>Ga0209006_10002174_pt1 | contig 17858 bp, 16 predicted proteins | sample JacPin_JW_Ref_O2_FD_188567 | JGI IMG/M metagenome (GOLD analysis project Ga0209006, IMG submission 188567) | Forest soil microbial communities from Algoma, Ontario, Canada - Jack Pine, Ontario site 1_JW_Ref_O2 (SPAdes) (version 2) | ecosystem: Environmental > Terrestrial > Soil > Boreal... | reverse complement strand
ATCGTTTCATTCGGCGTGTAGTGAACATACGCCGCGCGGCCGCTGAAGCGCAGCTCCTTTTGCGGCGGCACGCGGCTGTAATTGCCGCCGGCATCCGCGGCCACGTGGACCGCGCAGTATCGGGCCGCTTCGGTGATGCCCCGCCGGGACCAGTGACCGGTATTGATATAGTCCACGGTTGAGCCCGGCGGCGAAAGATTCATCGGCACCAGGGAAAACTGCGCCGATGCACCGCCCTGCATGAACAGAACTTTGTAATTGGCCGGAATCGACATCAGCTCCCGCAAATCCGCTTCGGCTTGCTCAGCCACTTCGACAAAATTTTTGCTGCGATGACTGATTTCCATCACGGACATGCCGCTGCCGTCCCAATCGAGCAGCTGATCGCGCGCCTTCTCGAGAACCTCGAGCGGCAACACGGCAGGTCCTGGCGAGAAATTGAAAGCGCGCACGGGGATTTTTACGAGTCGCCGACAGCCGGATCGGTGGGCTCCGTGGGATCGGTGGGCTCGGTGGAATCTGTGGGATCGCCGGGCTCGGCATCGTCGCCCTCGCCCGCGAGTCCCTCGATGCGTTCGAGCCCCGATAGCTGATCGCCCTCTTCCAACCGAATCAAGCGTACGCCCTGGGTGTTGCGTCCGACCACCGAGATGTCCTTCACCGGTGTGCGCACGAGTACGCCATTTTGGCTCATGAGCATGATTTCATCGTCCAGGCTAACCTGCAGCGCGCCAACCATGATCCCGTTGCGGTCGGTGATTTGCAGAGCGATGACACCCTGGCCCCCGCGTCCGTGCTTGGGGAAATCCTCCAGCGGGGTCAGCTTGCCGAAGCCGTTCTGCGATGCCGTGAGAATGAAGCCGTCCTGCGCAACGATCAACGCATTGACTCGCTGCTCCTCGCTCAGCTTCACACCGCGCACGCCGGCCGCCTCCCGGCCCATCGGCCGCACTTCTTCCTCGACGAAACGTATCGCCTTGCCGCCTGTCGTGAACAGCAGGATGTCCTTGGTACCGTCCGTGATGGCCACCCCCACCAGCTTGTCGCCGGGATCGAGCGCCACGGCAATGATGCCGCTGGCGCGCGGCCGCGAGAATAAGGCGAGCGAGGTCTTTTTTACCGTCCCGAGACTTGTCGCCATGAAGACGAACTTGCCCTCTTCGAAATCCTTGATCGACAGCATGGCGCTGATGCGCTCGCCCTCTTGGAGCGGCAACAGATTCACGATGGGCTTGCCGCGCGAGCCACGGCTGGCCTGCGGCAACTGATAGACCTTGAGCCAGTAAAGCTTGCCCCGGTCCGAAAAGCACAGCAGCGTGTCGTGCGTATTGGCCACGAACAGCTTGTCGACGAAATCCTCATCCTTGACGCTGGTGGCGGCTTTGCCGCGGCCGCCGCGGCGCTGCGCCTGATAGTCGGAGACCGGCTGAGCCTTTGCATACCCGCCGTGCGACAGCGTCACCACGACATCCTCGGGTGAAATGAGATCTTCGGTGGTGAGATCTTCATGATTGGCCAGGATCTCGGTGCGGCGCTTGTCGCCGAAAGTGTCGCGGATGAACTCCAATTCCTGACGGATCACTTGGAGCAGCCGCTCCGGGCGCGCCAGGATGTCCGCCAGGTCGCGGATTTGCTCCAACAACTCCTGGTATTCGGCAATGATCTTGTCTTGTTCCAGTCCGGTGAGCCGGTTGAGGCGCATCTCGAGAATCGCCTGCGCCTGCGTGTCGGTGAGCCGATAGCCGCCTTCGACGATGCCGAGTGCGGCAATCTCGCCGTCGGGCCGGGTGCTGATGGCCCCCGCCCGCGCCAGCATTTCAGGCACCGCGCCTGACTTCCAGACTCGCGCCAACAGGACGACTTTGGCCTCAGCGGGTGAGGGCGAGGCTTTGATCGCCGCGATGATCTCATCGATGTTGGCGAGCGCGATGGCCAAACCTTCCAACACATGTCCGCGTTCGCGCGCTTTGCGCAGCTCGTACACGGTGCGGCGGGTGACCACTTCGCGGCGATGGCGCAGAAACGCATCCAGCATCTCTTTCAGACTGAGCAGGCGCGGCTGGCCGTCGACGAGGGCCACCATGTTGATGCCGAAGACCTGCTCCATCGGGGTCTGCGCATACAGATTATTCAGCAAAATCTCCGGGACTTCGCCGCGCTTCAATTCGATCACGACGCGCATACCGTCCTTGTCGGACTCGTCGCGCAAGCCGTCGGAAGCAATGCCTTCGATCAGTTTGTCGCGCACCAGATCGGCGATGCGCTCAATCAAGCGCGCCTTGTTCACCTGGTAGGGCAGCTCGGTAATGATGATTGCCTGGCGTTCGCCCTTGCCGACATCCTCGAAGTGGGTCCGGGCGCGCAGGTGCAAGCGGCCCCGGCCGGTCTTGTACGCCGAAACAATCTCCATGGCGCCATTGATGAAGCCGGCGGTCGGAAAATCCGGGCCGGGAACAATCTGCATCAACTGGCCCAGGGTGATATCCGGATTTTCGATCAGCGCGATGCACGCCGTGATGATCTCGGTCAAATTGTGCGGCGGGATATTGGTGGCCATGCCCACCGCGATCCCCGAGGAACCATTGATCAGCAGGTTCGGGATACGCGCCGGCAATACCGCCGGTTCGCTCTCGGACTCATCGTAGTTGGGGTTGAAATCGACCGTTTCTTTGTCGATGTCAGCCAGCAATTCGCCGGCCAATCTCGACATGCGCACTTCGGTATAGCGCATTGCGGCCGGCGGATCGCCGTCCACCGAGCCGAAATTCCCCTGCCCGTCGACCAACAAATAGCGCATCGAGAATTCTTGCGCCATTCGCACGATTGCGTCATACACCGACGCATCGCCATGCGGATGATATTTACCGATGACATCGCCGACCACGCGCGCGGATTTCTTGTAGGCCTTATTCCAGTCGTTGCTGAGCTCGCGCATGGCGTACAGCACGCGCCGATGCACCGGCTTTAGCCCATCGCGAACATCGGGCAAAGCGCGGCCGACGATTACGCTCATCGCGTAATCGAGATAGGATTTGCGCATCTCGTCTTCGAGATTTACGGGCAATATTTCGCGTGCGATCTCGGCCATTTGTCGAGAGTCCGGTGAGTTATCGGACTTTATTTAGTGGGTTTAAAGGAGGCAAGACGGGTCTGAAACATGGCGCAATTCTAGCACATATCCTCAGGCGTCTTAAGCCTACCTACGGGAGTCGGCGGCGGCTTTTGCCGATATACTTGCGGCATGCCGATTGCCCCCGCTGATTTACGCATCGAGGTCCGCTGGATCGCCCCGATGACCGCGCGAAACGTGGTCCTCGAGGATCATTCCTTGCTGGTGCGCGACGGACGAATTCTCGATATTTTGCCGAGCGCGGCTGCGGCCGAGCGCTACTCCGCCACGGCGGTGCTGACGCGAAATTCCCATCTTTTGATGCCCGGCATGATCAACGCGCAGTCCGCCGCCGCCACGCTCTTGTCTCGCGGCGCAAATGGCGGGGCGGCGCGACTCGAAGCCACAGCGGATTTCGCCCGCGATGGAACCTTGGCCGCCATCGCCGAAATGCTCAAGTCGGGAATCACCTGTTTCTGCGATCGCGATTACTTCCCGGAAGAAACCGCAAGAACAGCCAATGAACAGGGTATGCGCGCCATGGTCGGCATGCCCGTCACGGATGGCGTCACGCCCTGGGCGAAGGATGCCGCCCAATCATTGACGCGCGCGCTCGAGCTGCGCGATAGGCACAAGGGTGATCCGCTGATTTCAACCGCCTTTGCACCGCTCGCGGCGAACAGCCTGAGTGATGCGACCTTCTCACGTCTCGCGACGCTCGCCGATGAATTGGATGCGGGCATCATGGTTGACCTGCATCAATCGAGCCGCGAAATCGATGCCTGCATCGCGGCACATGGAATGCGGCCGCTTGAACGTCTATGGAACTTAGGATTGCTAACCCCTGCGCTCAATGCCGCGCACATGGTCCATCTCGATTCCGCGGATATGAACCTCATGCAGCGCACCGGGATCTCGGTCACCGTATGCCCGCAAGGGGACCTGATGCCTGGGGCTAGACTGGCTCCGATCGCGGCGTTTTCCGCCGCCGGGGTCCGACTCGGGATCGGCAGCGCAGGCGCCGCGGCCATGGGACACGACATTTGGGGCAATATGAAAATCGTGGCGCTATTGGTCGACGCCTGGCATGCCCTGCGCGCGGCAACCCACGGCGGGGCTGCAGTCTTGGGGCTTGAAAACGAGGTTGGCAGCCTGGAAGCCGGCAAATGGGCGGACCTATGCTGCGTCGATCTATCAGGCCCCGGAACGCAGCCGATAAGCGATCCGCTCTCGCAATTGGTTTTCGGCGGAGCCCGTGACATCGTGAGCGATGTTTGGGTCGCGGGCCGCCAACTGCTCTCGGGCGGGGAATTAACACGTCTTGATTGGTCCGAGGTCGCCGCGCGATCCCAAGCCTGGGCTGCTCGAATGGCCGCGCGAGGTTAACCGATGAGTGCTGCAACACAAAATGCCGATCCCGCTGAACTTGCCAAGTTCAGTGCGCTGGCCATGAGTTGGTGGGATCCTGCGGGGCCCTCGAGGCCGCTGCACGAACTCAATCCGCTGCGCCTGCGTTACATCGAGCAGGCAGCACCCTTAAGCGGCGCACGCGTGCTCGATGTGGGTTGCGGCGGGGGAATCCTAAGCGAGGCCATGGCGCATCGTGGCGCCCATGTACTAGGCATTGATCTTTCGCAGGCAGTACTGGATGTGGCCGAACTGCACGCGCTGGAAGGCAAGCTCCAGATTCAATATCGGGCGGTAGCGGCCGAGGAGTTGGCGGCCGCGCAACCTGCGCACTTCGATTTGGTCACGTGCATGGAAATGCTCGAGCACGTACCGGATCCGGCGGCCATTCTCGGCGCTTTAGCCAGTCTCGTGCGGCCCGGGGGCGATGTCATCGTCTCCACGTTGAACCGCAAACCGCTGGCCTTTGCGGTGGCGATTGTCGGGGCGGAGTATATCGCCCGCGTGCTGCCCCGAGGCACGCACGAATATTTGAAATTCATACGTCCCTCGGAGCTGGCTCGTTGGGGCCGCGAGGTGGGCCTGGCATTGGTCGATCTGACCGGGATCACGTACAACCCATTGACCCGCGCTTTTCGGCTCTCACCAAACACCGACATCAACTACCTTGCACACTTCAAACGTTCCGTCTGAGATGGCGCTCCGGGCGGTGTTATTTGATCTGGATGGCACATTGCTCGACACCGCACCGGACATGGTCGGCGCATTGAACGCACTGCGGCGCGAGGAGTCGCTCGCTCCCCTGCCCTACGACGTGATTCGCAGCGCCGTGAGTCACGGCGCCGCACGCGTCGTAAAAGCAGGGTTCCCGGATGCGAATCCAGAAGCGGCACTGCAGCTGCAACGGCGCTTTTTGGAGATTTATCGCGGGGCGCTCAGCCGCGAGACGCGGCTCTTTCCGGGGATGAGCGAGGTGCTTGATGCACTGGCCCGCTTAAGCATCAAAAGCGGCATCGTTACCAACAAAGCCGCTTGGCTCACCGAGCCGCTGCTCGAGGAGCTGGGACTGCGGCAGCGCTTCGCCTGCGTTGTCAGCGGCGATACGCTCGCGGAACGCAAGCCCCATCCTTTGCCCCTGCTTCACGCTGCCGCGCTGGCGGGCGTCTCCCCGAGCGAGTGTATTTACGTGGGCGATGCTGAGCGCGACGTGCAGGCCGCACATGCCGCTGCGATGCCGGCATTGGTGGCCAATTATGGCTATTTGCGCGCCGACGAAGATTCGCGCCAGTGGGGCGGCGATGGTTATTTGGCACGGCCGCTCGATCTTTTGGACTGGCTCAACGCGAGCGGGCGCTTGTGAGCGACCTCATGCTCATGCTCGCGCTGATCGTGGGCGTTGCCTTGGGCGCCATGGCGGCGCTCATTTGGCGCGCGCGGCGCGAGCAGGCACTGCGCGTCGAGCTGGAGGTGCTGCGCGCGCGCCTCAAGAACGAGGAAGCATTGAGCGCGGAACGCGAACTAGCGGCGGCTCGCGCCCGCGAGCAGTTGCAGGGCGTGTTCGGCGAATTGGCGCGCGACAGCCTGCAAAGCAACAGCGAAGTGTTCCTGACGCTCGCGCGCGAGCGCTTGAGCCGTCAGCAGCAGGATGCCTCGCAGCTGTTGAAGGAGCGCGAATCCGCGATCGAATCGCTGGTGAAACCCATCCGCGAAGCTCTGGCCAAGACCGAAGCGCAAATTCAGGCGATCGAGCGCGACCGCATCGATTCTTTTGCAACCATGAAAACGCAAATGGACGTGCTGGCGACCGGCCAAAACTTGCTGTCGCGCGAGACGCGCAATCTCGTGACGGCACTGCGCCGGCCGGGGGTGCGCGGCCAATGGGGCGAGATCACCTTGCGGCGGGTGGTCGAATTGTCCGGCATGACTTTGCACGTTGACTTCACCGAGCAGCAGCATCAGAGCACCGACTCGGGCGCTATTCGCCCCGACATGATCGTGCACATGCCGGAGCAACGCGACATCGTGATCGACGTCAAAACCCCCTTGGACGCCTATCTGTCGGCGGTCGAGGCGCAAAGCGACGAGGATCGAAACACACAGCTGCGCCGGCATGCGCAAATCGTCGGCGCCCGGGTGCGCGAGCTATCCTCCAAGCAGTACTGGTCGCAGTTCGAGCGCAGCCCCGATTTTGTCGTGCTGTTTCTTCCGGGAGATCAGTTTCTCTCGGCGGCGCTGCAGGAAAATCCAGGCTTGCTCGATGATTCCATGCGCCAAAAAATCATGCTGGCGACGCCCACCAGTCTCATTGCGCTTCTCAAGGTGATCTCCTACGGATGGAAACAAACAGTTTTGGCTGAAAACGCCCGGGAAGTGCGGCAGCTGGGCGAGGAATTGTATAAGCGCCTGGCGGTATTCGGCGAACACCTGGGTAAGTTGGGAAAGGCCCTGGGCAGCAGTGTCGACTCCTTTAACCGTGCTGTGGGTTCGCTGGAACAACAAGTGTTGCCCGCGGCCCGGCGTTTCCCCTCTCTCGGGTTGCGCGTGACCCGCGAGATCGATCTCATCGAGCCGATCGAAAGCCTGACGCGAACGCCGCGCGCCGAACCCGGCGAGGGCGAGGCCTCTGGTGAGCCCGGTTCCCAAGTCACTTGATGCCGGCTATCGAGCGCGGGCCATCCCTTTAGGGTCGGTGCGCTATTGGAGCTGGCTGTTCGCCTCCCCGGCCGCGCGCGCGCCGTTGCTCGGCGTCTACGCACTGCTCGCCGAGTGGAATGCACTGATGGATCCTGCGACCGAAGCCAGCGCCTCGCGCATCAAGTTGGCCTGGTGGCAGCAGGAGATCCAGCGCCTCATCGCCCGCGCGCCCGTTCATCCGATCTGTCTGTATCTGGCATCGCTGCCGCGGGCCGGCGCGGTCGATTTCACCCCGCTAGCCTTAGCCGTGGATGCGTCGCTGGCGGAGTTGAGCGGCGTGCCGCTGGAGCGAAGTGCGGAGCTTGATCCGCATGCCGGCGCGCTGCGCGCGGCGCCGCTGGGGCTGGTCTCGCGGCTCGCCTCCGAAGCTCTCGACGAGGTGGCCTTGGGAAACTGTCTGCGCGCCTTGGCGACGGCGGACTATCTGGCACGCGCGACTCGCGACTACCGGCGCCAAGCGCGCCTCGGGCGCGTGCCGTTCGCCGTGGAAGAATTGCTGGCGGCGGGCCTGGACAACTCGGATCTTTGCGCCGATCAGGCGCCCCCGAAACTTGAAAACTACCTGCTTGAGCTGCGCGCGCGCGCAGCTCAGAGCTACGAGACCGCCACGCGGGCGCTGCCTGCGGTTTGCCGCGCGCAGCAGCGTCACCTGCTGGTGTTGGCGGCGCTGGGGCTCAAACATTTGCAGCGGCGTACGTCAAGCCTTGAGTCTGCCCGTTGGCAGGATATGCTGCTGGCGTGGTCGACGGCGCGCCGCGCCCTTAGGTAAATCGATGTCGCAATTAATCCCAAGAGATTTCCTTCCCGACGGGGCGCTGCTCAAGGGACGCACGATCCTGATCACCGGCGCGAGCAGCGGTCTCGGGCGGGCGCTGGCAATCGAATGCGCGCGCGCCGGCGCCACGGTCATCCTGTCGGGCCGCAATGGCGCCAAGCTGGACCGCGTCTATGACGAAATCGAGTCGCTCGGGGCACCGCAACCGGCCATCGCCGCCTTGGATCTGGCGCTCGCGACGGCGAAGGAATACGACGCGCTCGCACGCACCATCGGCACGGAGTTCGGCAAGCTCGACGGTTTGGTGCATGCCGCGGGCCTCTTGGGCGATCGCACTCCCCTCGAGCAATATGACGTACCCACCTGGTGCAAGGTTTTACATGTGAATCTCACCGCACCGTTTATTTTGACCCAGGTGCTGCTCCCGGATTTGCGCAAGTCCGCCGACGCCTCGATCATCTTTGTCAGCAGCGGCGTGGTGAAGCAATCGCGGCCGTTTTGGGGCGCCTACGCGGTATCGAAAGCCGGGTTGGAATCCGTCCGCGGCATGCTTTACGAGGAGTTGGAAGGCGAAGCGAATATCCGGATCAACAGTGTGAACCCCGGCCGGATGCGCACCGCCATGCGCGCCGCCGCCTATCCCGCGGAAGATCCGAACACCGTGCCGACGGCAGAATCCGTGACCGGTCCTTTTTTGTACTTGCTGAGCGAACGCGGTCGCGGTATTGATGGTCAGTTCATTGACGCGCAATAGCAATTGAGGAATACACGGATGGATCTACGCAAACTGTACTCAGGCGCCTTGCTGGCATCGTTCCTTTTGGGCGCCGGCGCGGCCAGCCACGCCGCCGACCTGGATTCGCGGCCGCTCGAGGGCGACTATGTCCTGCACGATTTTCATTTCGCCTCGGGAGAAACGCTGCCCGAACTTCGCATCCACTATACCTATTTGGGCAAGCCGAAAAGGGACGCACTCGGCCGCGTCACCAATGCCGTGCTGATCATGCACGGCACCGGGGGATCGGGCCGCAGCCTCATCAACGAAAGATTTTCCGCCGTGCTGTTCAACAAGGGTCAGCTTTTGGACTCGAGCAAGTACTACATCATTCTCCCGGACGGCATCGGTCACGGCAATTCCAGCAAGCCGAGCGACGGCTTGCGGACGCGTTTCCCCCAGTATTCCTATCAAGATATGGTGCTCGCGCAGTATCTCTTGCTCACCAAGGGCCTCGATGTGAACCATCTGCGCCTGGTCATGGGTACTTCCATGGGATGCATGCACACCTTCATGTGGGGTGAAACCTATCCGGACTTCATGGACGCGCTCATGCCCCTGGCCTGTCTGCCCGTGCAGATTGCGGGGCGCAACCGCCTATGGCGCGATCTGGCCATGGATGCCATTCGCAACGACCCGCAGTGGATGAAGGGCGACTATACGAGCGAACCCACGGACGCCCTGCGCACGGTAGCCGGGTTGCTCTTGATTGCGGGCAGCGCGCCCATTCAGATGCAGCTCACTTTGCCGACCCGGGATGCCGCGGATGAATTCGTCGGAAAATACATGCCGCGGGAAATGGAGACCTTGGACGCCAATGATTTTCTATACCAGGTCAATGCGTCGCGGGATTACGACCCTTCGGCGGGTCTGGAGAAGATCAAGGCGCCGCTGCTGCAGATCAACTCAGGCGATGATTTCATCAATCCGCCGGAACTGGGCATCGCCGAGCGCGAAATCAAGCGCGTCAAGAACGGCCGCTTCATCTTGCTGCCCGCTTCAGACCAGACGCATGGCCATGGTACGCACACCTGGGCCGCCGTTTGGCAGCAATATCTGCAGCAATTGCTCGAGACTTCGAAGAACCCGCCAGCTAATTAGGCCGACGACTCAAGGCCCTATTTCTTCGTGGCCTTGAGTCGTCTTGTCCACCGTCACGAGTGGCACCTGCGCCGCGTCGATTTCGTTGATGAGTGCATTGCGCTCGCTCGCGAGCATCGCCCGGGAGTGGCCTCGCGGCAAATCGTGCTTCAGATGCACGGGGCCGAAGCGTACCCGCATCAGGCGGCTCACGATGATGCCGCGAGCCGCAAACCAGTGCCGAACCTGCGCCGAACGGGTGGCGCGCACGGTCACGTTGAGCCAGTGATTGAAACCCTCGCCATATTTTGCATTGGCCTCGAGAATGCTCATGGCCTCACCCTCGCAATCCGTGGCCGCGCGGAACTCAGCGACCAAGCCCTCGTTCAACGGGCCGCGCATTCTCAGCACATAATCGATGGTCAAGGCGTGCACGCCTCGCGACACGCGATGCGCCCAGGATCCATCGTCGGTGAGAATTTCCAAACCCCCATCGACCGGGGGCATCGGTTGAATCGCGAGCCAGCGGCCCGGCGAGCGTGGCAGGTTTAAATGCTCCGCGGCCCGTGAAGTCGCCGCCTTGAGATCCAGATTCTCGCCGGGCGAGCGGTGAAACAGCAGGACCCGCGATTGTTTCACCGCGGGTGTATGCAGTCGTACCGGCCGGCCGTCCAGGGTGATGCGGTCCCGCGGGGTAAGCTTCGCGCCCAGCTCCGGGACTTCGCCGTTGACCTTCAACCGCGATTCCCGGATCCAGCGCTCGACTTCGCGGCGCGAACCGACGCCCGCCGCAGACAAGAGCTTCTGCACGCGTTCACCGGCGGGAGGCGCCTTAGGCGGCGCGGCTTCTTTGCCTGCGAGTGCAGCTCTCCGCACCCGCACGGCTTTGGGCGGCCTCGCCTTGGGTCGCGTGGCCATCAAATGGAATCATCTTGCGCACCACTTGCGACCAGCCCGTGCGTGCGCGGCGCGGCACTCTCCGCGTTTGGTTCTTCCTCGTCGTCCGCCGATGCCTCCAGATCCGCCGCCGCATCCAGATCCGCGGCCGCCTCCGGCGCCACCTGCGGGTCGGTCAGAACCTCCGCGTCGGCCCCGGGCAAAGTCAATTGCACACGCAAATCCTCGAGCTCTTTGAGCTGCGCCAGGGTCGGCAAGTCGTCCAGCTTCTTCAAGCTGAAGTAGTCGAGAAACTCGCGCGTGGTGCCGAGCAGCTCCGGCTTGCCCGGCACGTCGCGATGACCGACCACGCGAATCCAGTTGCGCTCATGCAGGGTTTTGATGATGTTCGGGTTCACGGCGACGCCGCGAATTTGTTCGATTTCGCCGCGCGTGATCGGCTGGCGATACGCGATCAACGCCAATGTCTCGAGCAGTGCGCGTGAGTATTTGGCGGGCCGCTCCTGCCATAGACGCGCAACCGGTTGGGCAACGGCCGCTCTGATTTGAATGCGAAATCCGCTCGCCACTTCCAACAGCTCGAGTCCGCGCGTCGCGTACTCCTCGGTCAGCGCCGCAATCGCGCCCTTGACCTCTTCGGAGATCGATCCGTCGCGCTCGTCGAAGACGCTCATCAGCTCCTCCAACGCCAAAGGCCGGCCCGCCGCGAGCAGCGCTGCTTCAACCACATTCTTCACGTATTGATGGTTCATTGATTTCTCGCAAGATCATCGTTGGCGGCGCCGTCGTCGGCTACCAGCGACAGGTTCCGGGCTGGATTGCCCAGGCGCACATGCAGGGGTGCGTATGCTTCGGATTGAACTATTTCGATCAACCCCTCACGCAATAGTTCCAGAATGGCCACAAAGGTCACGGTGACGCCGCGGCGTCCCTCTTCCGCAGTAAACAACCGCACGAAATCGACGAACGCGTTGGTCTGCAGCGAGGTCAAGACATCCGCCATGCGCTGGCGCACCGACAAGGGTTCACGCTGCACGTGATGGTGGGCGAACATGTCGCTACGCGACAACACGTCCTGGAAAGCAATCAGCATTTCTTGCAATGTTACCTGCGGGGGAATGCGCACCACCTTGCGATCGACCAGTTCGGCCGACGCAACCCACGTATCGCGCTCCAGCCGCGGCATCCGATCGATACCTTCCGCCGCCCGCTTGAAGCGCTCGTATTCCTGCAAGCGGCGCACCAGTTCTGCGCGCGGGTCGGCCTCCTCGGACGTGTCATCCGTACCGACGCGCGGCAGGAGCATGCGTGACTTCACTTCGGCCAGCGTTGCCGCCATCAACAGATACTCGCCCGCCAATTCGAGCTGCAGCACTTGCATCAATTCGATGTAGCGCATGTATTGGCGGGTTATTTCAGCGATCGGAATGTCGAGAATATCCAGATTCTGCCGCCGAATGAGATACAGCAGCATGTCGAGCGGTCCCTCAAACGCCTCGAGAAACACCTCGAGCGCCTGCGGCGGGATGTATAGATCTCGCGGCATCTCGATAATCGGCTGGCCCTCCACGACTGCAAACGGCATTTCACCTTGTGCCGGCGCGCTCACGCTGGCCGGCGGCGGGGATGGTGCCGCGTTTTGAACCAGCGTCAATTCAGGTTTCATCTGTAGTTCATGGCCATAGCTTGTCGGACAGCATCCATGGTGTCGCGCGCCACGGTCCGCGCCCGCTCGCACCCCTCCGCGATGATACCGCGTACCAGCTCCGGATTCTCCTCGAACTCCAGCGCCCGTTTGGCGATGCCGGACACCTCCTCGACGACTTTCTCAATCAGCGGCGCCTTGCATTCCAAGCAACCGATACCCGCGGAGCGGCAGCCCTTTTGCACCCATTCTTGGGTCTCAGGTGTCGAATATATTTTGTGCAGATCCCAAACCGGACACTTGTCAGGATCGCCGGGATCGGTTCGGCGCACGCGCGCCGGGTCGGTTTGCATGGCCTTGAGTTTTTTCACGATCGAGTCCGGATCCTCGCGAAGACCGATCGTGTTGTTGTAGGACTTGGACATCTTGCGTCCATCGAGCCCCGGCACCTTGGGCGTTGCGGTCAATAGCGCTTCGGGTTCCGGCAAAATAGCGATTCCCGCGCCTTCCAGAAAACCCAGCAAGCGATCGCGATCGGCCACGGTCAGGCGCGCATTCGCCTCGACCAATGCCTGTGCTTTGGCGAGTGCATCGTCATCGCCTTTTTCTTGGAACGCCTTGCGCAGCGAGCGATACATGGCGGAGTTTCGCGACCCCAAGCTCTTGATGGCTTTTTCCACCTTCTGCTCAAATTCGGGCTCGCGGCCATAGATGTGATTGAAGCGCCGCGCAACCTCGCGCGTTATCTCGACGTGAGCGACCTGGTCTTCGCCCACCGGCACGTATTGCGAGCGGTACAGCAGGATATCCGCGCTTTGCAGCAACGGATAACCGAGAAAACCGTAGGTGCTCAAATCATGGTCCGCAAGCTGCGCCTGCTGATCTTTGTAGGACGGAACCCGCTCCAGCCAACCGAGAGGCGTAATCATCGACAGCAACAGATGCAGCTCCGCGTGCTCCGGCACTTTCGACTGAATGAACAGTGTGGCGACCCCGGGATTGAGGCCCGCGGCCAACCAGTCGACAACCATGCTCCAGGTGTTTTCCTCCAGTTTCGAGGTGTCCTCATACCCTGTGGTCAAGGCATGCCAGTCCGCAACGAAGAAAAAACATTCGTACTGATACTGCAACTCAATCCAATTCTTCAGGGCACCGTGATAATTGCCCAAATGCAATTGCCCTGTAGGACGCATGCCGGACAAGACGCGCCGGTTTTGGGCCGGGACGCTCATGTCGAAATTCCAATGCCCAAGACGTGTATGAGTTGGCCGGCCGCGCGGTAGGCTGGGCGAAACAGCCATCCAAGCAATCCCAGCACCAATAAACCGACCACGATGAACATGCCCGCGGGCGCGATTTTTTGTAAGCCCGCGCCGAGACGCGCGGGCAGAACGCCGACCAGCACACGGCCGCCATCCAGGGGCGGGATCGGCAGCAAGTTGAACACAGCCAGAACTGCGTTGACCTTGATGCCGGCCTGGGCCATGAGCAGCACCCAATTGTCCAAGGTTTGACCCCGCCTGATCTGCAGCACCAGCGCCAACACTCCGCACCAGAGAATTGCCATCAATATATTCGCCGCGGGACCTGCGAGTGCGACCATGATCAGCGTGCGGCGCGGATTGGGCAGACCGTTGGTTTCCACCGGCATGGGTTTCGCCCAACCGAACGGCGGGAAAAATCCAAATGCCAGGAGTGTTCCGGGAATCATTACCGTGCCGAGTGGATCAACATGCCGCAGTGGATTCAGGCTCAGGCGGCCGAGCAGTTGCGCCGTATGGTCGCCGAAATAGCGTGCGGTCCAGCCGTGCGCTACCTCGTGAAGAGTAATGGCGAATAAAACCGGTATGGCCCAGATCGATAAGTTGGAAAGAAATACAGATAAATCCAATGCTTGCACTCGTTATTTAAATTAATTACGAGCATCGTCGCCCGCATGGAGCCTCATTATACGGTGGCCGCCGGCGCAAAGGGGCTGACATCGCCCCGCCCTTCGCGAACCACGATGGCGCGGTCGCTCGACAGGTCGATGACCGAGGTCGGCGTCATGCCGCAATTGCCGCCGTCCAAGACCATATCGACACTATGTTCGAGCCGCTCGTAGATTTCCTTGGCATCGGTGCGCGGGTGTTCCTCGCCGGGTAGCAGCAGGGTTGAACTCATCACCGGCTCACCCAGCTCACTGAGCAGCATCGCTGTGACCGGATGATCGGGAACCCGCAGGCCAATCGTGCCGCGCCGTTCGTGTTTCAAGCGCCGCGGCGTCTCGCGCGAGGCCTTGAGCAGAAACGTATAAGGTCCCGGTGTATGCGCGCGCAGCAATCGATACTGCCAATTGTCGACCAGGGCGTATTTGCCGACGTCCGAAAGGTCACGGCAGACCAGCGTAAAGTGATGATTGCGGTCCGTTTGGCGAATCTCACGGATGCGCTCGAGTGCCGCCTTATCGCCGATATGACAGCCGAGCGCATAGCAAGAATCCGTCGGATAAACGATCACCCCGCCGCGCCGCAGCGTCTCCACCGCTTGGCGTATATAGCGGCGTTGCGGCGTGACTGGATGCAGTTGCAGATAGATGCTCATGGCGTCGGCTATGATACTCGGATGAATCAACTCCTCGAATGGTCGCCGCTGATTGTCTTTTTTGTAACTTTTGAAGTTCGGGACATTTACTGGGCGACAGCCGCTTTGATGGTTGCCTGCGTGCTGCAGCTGGCGATACACCGCTTGCGCGCCGGCAGTTTCAAGACGATGCACATCGTCACGACCTGCGTCGTAGTGGTCTTGGGCTCTGCGACGCTGCTGCTGCACGACCAGCGCTTTATCCAATGGAAGCTGACGGTATTGCTCAGCTTGACCTCGGCCGTATTCCTGGGAAGCATGGTGATCGGCAAGCAACCGCTCGTGCGCCGCTTGCTCGAGGCCGCGTTTCCCGAACCGTTGGCCGTCTCCACGCGCGCCTGGCTGACGATCAACTTTCTTTGGGCTGCGTGGTTTGCTGCTTTTGCCATCTTGAATCTCTATGTCGCGAAAAACTTTGCGGTCGACCTTTGGGTCAAATTCAAGGTCTTTGGATTTCCCGCCGCGACCATGCTCTTCATGCTTCCGCAAATATTCTGGCTTGCCAGCCAAGCCTCGCCCCCCGCCGCGACTCGCGCGCAGCGCCTGCGCGAGCGGTTGGAGAAGCGTTTCGCGCCGGCGCAGCTGACGGTGGAAGATGAAAGCCATTTGCACGAGGGCCATGCCGGCGCGGCCACAGGGCAAAGTCACTTTCGAATTCGCATTGTGGCAGAGGCGTTTCGCGGCATCTCGTCGGTGGCCCGGCACCGGCTGATTTACGCGGCTGTCGACGACCTGATGAAGAGCGATATTCACGCGCTCGCGATCGAAGCGCTACCGCCCGACAAATCTTGACAGAGGCCGATGTTGCGCCGCGACAATGCCCGTTTGCAGGCGCAAAATGCATCAAAAATTGGTGAGATCGCTCTGTTGAGGCTAAACTGCCGCCCCCGGGCGCGCTGGCCACTAAGGCCGTAGTCGCTTTTTTTTTGCGTAGAGGAACAAATGAGCCAATTTTTGAGCACACCGTGGATCCGTATCGCCATCCTGACGGCATTCGCCGTGAGCGTAACGGCCTGCGGAAAAGGCCAACAGACCCCGCCCCCGGCGCCCGAGAAGGCAGCCGCGCCTGCCACCCCGCCAGTCGCCACCGTCGATGGGACGCCGATCTCGCGCGTGGAATATGACATTTACTTGAAGAGCCTGCTGCGCGGCCGGCCTATCGGTGATCTCACCAACGAGCAGAAGAGCCAGGTTCTCGATGAAATGGTCAATATGCAGCTGCTTGCGGCGCAGGGTGCGAAAGAAGGCGTGGAGAAGGATCCGGACGTCGCCGCGCAACTCGAAGTGGTGCGCATGCGCGTGATGGCGGATGCGGAATCCGCGAAGTATCTGAAGGACAAGGAGCCGACTGATGCGGATTTGCATGCCGAATATGAAACGGCCGTCGCCTCCATGGATAAGACTGAGTATCACGCCCGTCACATTCTAGTGGCCAGCAAGGAAGCGGCCGAAGCCGCCATCAAGAAGATCAAAGGCGGCGCGAAGTTTGAAGATGTCGCCAAGGCCGAATCGACTGACAGTTCCAAAGCGAACGGCGGCGATCTGGGCTGGTTCACCTTGACGCGCATGGCCAAGCCGTTCGGCGACGCCGTGAAGGGCCTGAAGAAAGGCGAGATGACCGCAACGCCGGTCCAAACGCAGTTTGGCTGGCATGTGATCAAGCTGGAAGACACGCGCGAGACGGCGCCGCCGCCCTTCGAACAGGTCAAGCAGCAGGTCAGCACGGGCGTGATGCAGAAGAAACTTCAGGCCTATGTCGATACCCTGAAGAAGACCGCGAAAATCGAGAAATCGCTGTAATCGAAACGGCTCGTGACGTAGCGGACCCAAAAAAGGTCCGCTACGTTTTCAGGAGCTTCAGAAACGCTGCCTCGTCGAGAACGGTAATGCCGAGCTGCTCGGCTTTTTTGAGTTTGGAACCCGCCTCCGCGCCCGCCACCACATAGTCGGTTTTTTTCGAGACGCTGCCGCTCACCTTTCCGCCCATTCGCTGGATTGCGTCCGTGGCTTCATCCCGCGTCAGCGAGCTCAAGGTCCCGGTCAGAACGAAAGTCTTGTCGCGCTGCGCCCCGCCGCGGCTTGACGAAGCGACACGCGGCCACGTGATACCCGCCGCGAGCAGACGATCCACGGCGGCGGCATTGTCCGTGTCGCGAAAATAGGCCGCGACCTGGTTTGCAACCACCGGACCCACGTCGGGCACGCGTTGTATCTCCTCTTCGCCGGCGCGGCGCAGGTCGGCAATTTCGGGGAAATATTGCGCCAGAGCCAAGGCAGTCGCTTCGCCCACATCGCGAATGCCAAGCGCGTATAGGAAGCGCGGCAGAGTCGTATGCTTTGCCGACTCGATCGCCGCTTGCAATTTCAGCGCGGATTTCTCGCCCATGCGCTCGAGCGTCGCGAGCCGGTCTGCCTGCAGGGAAAATAGATCCGCCGGCGTCTTGACCCAATCGTTGTCGACGAGTTGCTCCACCAACTTGTCGCCGAGCCCCTGGATGTCCATCGCACGGCGCGAGGCGAAGTGCTGTATCTCTCCCTTGCGCTGCGCCGCGCAACGACGGCCGCCGGTGCAGCGCGCCACCGCCTGATCGCCCTCGCGCACCACCGGATTGCCGCACACGGGGCAATGGCTGGGCAGCAGCACCAGCTGCGCGCCGGCCACACGGCGCTCAGGCAACACTCGAGCCACCTCGGGGATAACATCGCCGGCGCGGCGGATGACGACGGTATCGCCCACCCGCACGTCCTTGCGCGTCAATTCATCCATGTTGTGCAGCGTCGCGTTGCTCACCGTGACGCCACCGACGAACGTCGGCTCCAGACGCGCCACGGGCGTCAGCGCACCGGTGCGCCC
>Ga0209006_10002173_pt1 | contig 17861 bp, 17 predicted proteins | sample JacPin_JW_Ref_O2_FD_188567 | JGI IMG/M metagenome (GOLD analysis project Ga0209006, IMG submission 188567) | Forest soil microbial communities from Algoma, Ontario, Canada - Jack Pine, Ontario site 1_JW_Ref_O2 (SPAdes) (version 2) | ecosystem: Environmental > Terrestrial > Soil > Boreal... | reverse complement strand
GTCCGCCGGCCGGAACGGCTTCTTCAGCGGCGGCAACATCGAAAGCCCGTGATTGGCGCCGATCCGCGCGATGTCGCAGAGTGTGGTCTCGTCGCGGCCGCTGATCAGCAGTACCTTGCCGGCATAACCGCAAGCTTCCAGCCGGTGAATGATCTCCACCACATTCGACTCGCCAAGCGAAAGGTCGAGCACGAGGAGCTCGGGCGCGTCGCTTTTCAGTTCCGCCAAAAACTGGGGTATCGCCGTGAAGTTCCGCGCCGCGAACCCGCCGGCTTCCAAAACCTTGCCGACCATGGCGGCGATCCGCAGCTCGTCATCGAGCACGAATGCGCGCGTGGCTGCGGATGGCTGACCGGTCACGCTTTCGGCGGCGCTCGATGGCACCTCGACTGTCGTCCCGGCATTCTGCGGCGATCCAGGCGTGGACGTCGAAGGCGGGTCGCCCCTGCCCCGCTTGCCGCCACGGAGCAAGTTCGACCACAGTGCCTCCTGCTCGGATGCTTGCGCGGTGGCGGCGATCACTCGATTGCGACCGCCGCGTTTGGCCTGATAGAGCGCGGCGTCGGCCCGCTTGAGCAAAAGATCGATGCTCTCCTGCGCCGCGCGTTCGGCAACACCGAAGCTCGCGGTGACCGAGAACGTTTGACCCTCGCTCTCGAAGGACAACGCCGCAAGCTTGTCGCGCAGCTCTTCGGCGTACCGGGTCGCGGCTTCAAGGCTCGATCCTTCAAGCACAATGGCGAACTCTTCGCCGCCGAGCCGGCCGAGAATGGTCTTGTCCCTGCGCGCCTCGCCGCCGATGACGCGCAGTACCTGGTCGCCGACATTGTGTCCGTAGGTGTCGTTGACGTCTTTGAAATGATCGATGTCGAACATCACGGCGGCAAAGCGCCGGCCGGCCTCGGCGAAATCGCCGGTCTTCTCGAAGAAGGCGCGGCGATTGAATGCGCCGGTGAGCGAATCCAGATTCGCAAGCACGATCAGCTCGCGCTGCTGACGCAACAGCCGCTCGGCGGTGCGCAGCCGCGCATAAAGTTCCTCGCGGACCGGGGGCTTTCTGATGAACTCATCGGCGCCACTGTCCAGCGCGTTGACCACGGCGCTCTGCTCGGCGTTCGACGACATCAAAATAATGTAGAGGGCACGGTCGCGCCCCGAGAGGAGCCGCGCCTCCCAGCACAGTTCGAGCCCTGACATCGTGGCAAGTTCGGCGCTGGTCATTAACACGCTGACGTCGGGCGCCGATTTGATGTAGTCGAGCGCCTCACGGCCTTCGCTGAAGGCGCTCACGGCATGGCCGTCATCTTCGAGAAGCCGGGAGACGGCTTTCAAGATCGTCCGGCTCGGATCAACCACAACGATGCGCACAGTCGCCCTAACTGTAAAAACGCGAACCTAGCGGCAGAGTCATAATTCGGTATTTACACGCAGGAGTAAGCCCTGGGCCCGACACCGGCCACCAGCAGCTCAAATGACGGAGTTCGGTAGGGCGGCGCCCTCTGCACTATTGTAGATGCTGGCCAATTAGCCGTGAGGGGCTTAAATCGCTCAAATATGGCGTGGGCGAAACATACATCTCGTTTACCTAGTCGGCATTCTTTTCAGCCGACGACCCATCCGCCGCGGAACTTTCTACCGCACGCGAAACGTGAATTGCCGTGAACGATGCACCGCAACAAATGTTGCTCGCTGCCGCCGACCCCGCGCCGGTCACGGTTCATAATGGCAACGGCCGATCGCCCTTACTCCTTGTCGCCGATCATGCCGGCAATATTTTCCCGCGCGCGCTCGGCCGGCTCGGTATTTCCGCCGCCGAAGCCGCGCGGCACATTGCGCTCGACATCGGCATCGCGAATTTAAGCCGTATGGTGGCGGACGCGCTCGATGCCGCTCTCATCCAGCAAAATTATTCGCGGCTCGTGATCGACTGCAACAGACCGCCCGGCGCGGCTACGTCGATTCCGGAAATCAGCGAAGTCACGCTTATTCCAGGCAACGTGGGTTTGAGCACGGCCGAGCGGATGGCGCGCGAGCGGGAAATTTTCCGGCCCTATCACGACGCGATTGCCGCCGAGCTTGAGCGCCGCCGCGAAGCGAAGGCTCCGACCGCGCTAATTGCGCTGCACAGCTTCACGCCCGTGTTCAAGGCCGCCGGGCGACCTTGGCACGCGGCGTTGCTTTATCATCGCGATCCGCGGCTGGCGCGCGCGCTGCTCGCCTTGCTGCGCAACGAAGGACTCACTGTCGGGGATAACGAACCCTACTTCGTCAGCGACGAGACCGATTACACCATTCCGGTCCACGGCGAGCGCCGCAATATTCCGCATGCGCTCATCGAAATTCGCCAGGATTTGCTCGCTGACGAAAAAGGCGAGCGCGAATGGGCGCAACGCCTCGCGCGCATCCTTCCCGAGGCCTACCGCGGCTTGGGATAAAGGGACGCGATTTTACCGTCTCCATTAAGATTGTACTTTTCATGATACACAACCTTTGATAGTATCCCTGCCCGGGGGAGCAGGGGTATGCGTGGGCTTTCGCAATTCTGCGATCGCGGTGTGGGGCGGCAGAACCCTCAAACCGCCCGGGGCATTGGCCGCGCGGGATCACCCATTATCACGTTGCTGTTGGTGGCCGGCTGCTCGCTGGCGCCGGTGATCGCGGAAAACACGCTCGACTACAACACCGCGGTCGAGACGGTGACCAACGGCGTTTTAGTGACCAACATTTTGCGGGCGCGCGATTACGCGCCGCTGTATTTTTCAGATTTGTCGCAAATCCGCGGAGCGGTGGGGCTTAGTTTGCAAGCGCAAACCACCGTCCCCTACGGGCCGGTGTTTCCCGGGGCGACTGGAGCCTCGGCACAAGGCGGGCCGCTTGCTGTCAGTAGCCAGCCCGGCTTCGACGTCGCGCCCCTGAACACCAAGAAATTTGCCGAAGGCATGCTCGAAGGCATCGATGTAAAGGTCTTCGCTTATTTCATCCAGCGTCACGTTGATCCCAAGGTCTTTCTCAACCTCGTCGTCAGCCGGATCGAGCTCTACCGCAAGTCAGACAAAAATCTCGTCAGCACGTGCACGGCTGAAATCCAAAAGAATGGCACGTCGTGCGTGGCCGAAGTAATTGCGTCGTGGACCGCCGACGGGACCTTCGCTCCCAAAATCGGCGAGCAGTCGGACGATAACCCGGTCGGTCCACCGATAGACTCCGATCTCTTTGCTCAGCAGAAGAACGTCGTTGCAAGCCTGGTGCAAAGCGACGGAGCGAATATTGATGTCAAAGAGTCCAAGGGCAAATATCAGCTTTCGAAGTCGAGCGTGAAATATGTGCTTTGCGTCGCGGCCGGACCACGCCGCGGTTACGTGCCCGTCGGCCTCGCCTCACCCGGCGCCACGAAAGATCCGATCAAACCCCCAGTGCCGACGAAAAACAACAATTGCGGCCGATCGCTGCTGGACGATCGATACGTGATTTATATCCGGTCGGTCGAGGCGGTGTTCTATTATCTCGGCGGCTTACTGAACACCGAAGCGCCTCCGATCCCCTTCCATATTTACGATCATCCGGTCGAGCAGGCGCGTTTCCATACCAACTACAGAGGCCAATTGTATTTCGTTCGCGAAGCCGCAACCGGCGACCCGACCATTACGATATTGGCGATCTTGAATGACCTTTTGAACTTGAACCGCGACGCCGAGGAAATCCCAAGCACCAAAACCGTCGCCACCGCGCCCTAAGCGCCGCGGCTCCGCATGGATACCCGGCAAGATGGAGGAGATCGCATGGAAGCCAAGACGCAGACAAAGATACGAAATGCCGTCAAAAAAATTCGCGCCGACATGGAAAATGATCCGGAGATACGCAAGCAAGTCGCGCAAAATCACATCCGCGTTTTGGCCGAGCGCGGGGGTTTAAGTCTGCCGGAAATCATCGCGGCCCACGACATGTGGTGTACGGGCGCCACCGGTACCTGTCCGCAAGGTCTTAGCATGTCGGGCTAGCGCCGATGCGGCGATGTTATGAGCGGCGCCGACGATATCCGCGAGCGGTACCATCGGGCGCTTCTTCAATTTCGCCTCGATCTAAGCAATGACCGACGCGCCGTAGAATTCCGGGACGGCACGGTGTGCTGGACGCTGTTTGCTTGTGACCGCCGTCCCATGCCAGATCAAGGATGGAAAATCCACGTCGCTTCGTCGATCCGGGACACGCCGCGCCTGTTTGCGAAAGTCGCACCGGCGCTGCTGGCGCGGAATTGCACGTTCAAGCTGCCGGCAACCATCGATGATGCCATCACCATTAATTCCGGCCACGCCGGACGGACGCTGATCGGCAAGATCCTAACGGTTTACCCAGGCGACGACAGCGAGGTACCGGACCTCGCCGCTGGGCTCGATCGGATATGGCAGTCGGCAGAGGGGCCCGAAATCCTGACCGACCTTCGCCTGCGGCCAAGCAGCGCCATTTATATCCGCTTCGGCGCGTTCAAATCCGACGCGGTCGTTGTGGACGCGCACGGGCTTTATCACGGCGCGGTGCGGCGCCCCGACGGCATGCTCGTGCCGGACGGGCGCCGCCTTGATGGTATGCAGCCAGCTTGGGCGATATCACCGATTGACCACGCGCAACCGGTCGAGAAGGCGGGCGACAGCGAGCTGACCGTTTGCGGCCGCCGCTATTTGTTGCTCGGCACGCTGCAAACGGCGCCGAAGGGCGATACCTTTCTCGCTGCCAGCGAGGATTTCGCGAACACATACGTGGTCAAGACCGTGCGGTGCGGCGTGGCCGAGAATGCCGCCGGCATCGATTGCCGCGCGCGGCTGAAAAACGAAAGCCGGTTTCTGGCGTTTTTGGCGGGCCGCAATTTCAAAAGCCCGAGGCTCATCGCTTCGGATGAAAGCTCCATTGTCGTTGAGGACATCGATGGCCTTGCACTCCACGAATTACCGCGCGGCCAAATCGGCGGCGCTGTTGCGCGTCTCGCCGCTGCCGTCGCCGAACTGCATCGGCTGGGCGTCGTCCACCGCGATCTGAAATTGTCGAATGCCATACTCACCGAGACCGATATTTATTTGCTCGATTTTGAGCTGTCGGCGTTCTGCGGAGCCACCGACCCCCCGCGCGGCGGCACGCTTGGCCATATGCCGCCGGAGCGAGACGACGCGCCGGCCGCGTTCGCTGCCGATATTTTTGCGCTCGGTGCGACCCTGGCGCACGCCGCTTTGGGCGTGGATCCCGCTACGCTTGTTCCCGGCGCCGGCCGCCTGCGCACGCTGCAGAAGTCTACCGGACACCGGTGCGTTGCGCAGATCGTCGCCGCGGCGATGCACGCCGATCCGCGGAAGCGCCCGACCGCGCTCGAGCTGACAGAGCGTTTAGCTGCATTGCCGGATCCATGGCCCGCGCCTTTCGCGAGTTACCCACGGCCGGCGCTCGGCGGTGACGCAAAGCTCAAAGCACGCCGATGGCGAAAAATCACGGAAGCCGCAGTCGTATGGGCGAGGTTCATCAAAAGTCGCTCGGAGTCATCGGCCGCAATTGCGCTGGCGCCCGGTCCATCCCCGCACGCCATTGCCGCCGGCCTCGCCGGCAACATCCTTGGTCTCGCGGCCATCGACTACGCGACGAGACGTTCCGGTTTCGACCACGCCATGCTGGCGGCCGCCGAGACGCTGGCGCGCGATGCCAAAGAGAGCCCGGCGCTCGGCTTCTTCACCGGCCAAGCCGGCATAGCATTCGTACTAGCGTTGGTTGGACAAAAATACGCGCGGAACCACTTGGCTGCCGCCGGCCGGCGGCTTTTTCACGCGGCGGCGGAAGACGTCGTCGAACTTGATCTTTTCTCGGGCGCTGCGGGAGTTGTATGGAGCGGCTGTCTTCTTGCTTCGGTGCTGCACACTGACTGGCCGTTGCGCGCGGTGGAACAGGTCGCTCACAGATTGACGCGGAGCGTCACCGAAAAAGACGGCGCGCTGGTGTGGCCATCGGCCCACGGCGATGCCGCGGCGGACGATGCCGCGAAAGACGCCTATCTCGGCGCCGCGCACGGCCCGGCCGGGATTGCGCTGTCGCTTGCGGTTTGGGGCCACCGCGCCGGCTGCACGCGTTCGCTCGATCTTGCGCGGCAGACTTTTGTTCGTCTGTTTGAAAGCGGCCGCACTTCCGATGGAAAGGCGCTGCGCCACAAGTTGGGTTTGGAAGGAGGCGCCAGCGGCGGAACCTGGTGCCACGGTTCGGCCGGCTATCTGTGGTGCCTGCTGCACGCGTTCGGCGATCGTCCGTCACTTCGAGCGCCGATAGATTGGGCACTCCGCGCGCTCATGGACACGCCATTGCTCGCCAATCCCGGCTATTGTCACGGCATGGCCGGGCAACTCGATGTCTGGAGCTTGCTCGCCCAATACCCGCGGCTGGCCGATATCGCGAGGCACCGCGCACCGCTGGCCGCTCAACTCCTCGAACAACTCGGCGTCCGCGTTGACAACGCATGGGCATGGCCCGCGGACGAGCCCGATCAGAGACGTCCCGCACTTTGGAGCGGGACGCTGGGCCCGGCCTGCGCGCTGGCGCTTTTCCAACGCGGCGAGCGCGATACGCTTTTTTCCAGTCAAACTCTGGCGCGCATCTTCGCGTCTCGGTAATCAACGAGAGGCCGAACGCACGGCGGCTATCCGCGTTAAAGCTTCACGGCCGTAGCGGCACCACGGCCTCTGACCACCCCTTGCCAAAAGCGGCGCTGGAGGGCTGATTGCTCGTCGTCCCGGCGGCGTCCCTCGCGTCAGAACCTCCCGGGGAGGAACTCATGTCCAAGCTCACCCAAAGCTATGCCCATGGTGTGTCGATGACGCCGCTCATCGGCGAGACCATCGGCGTGCATTTCGACAAGATGGCGGCTCGCTTTGCCGACCGCGACGCGCTGATTGTGCGTCAGCAAAATATCCACTGGACGTATGGCGAGCTTAAAGAAAAAACCGGCGCGCTGGCGGCCGGCCTTTTGGCGCTCGGACTCATCCCCGGCGACCGCGTCGGCATCTGGTCGCCGAACAACGCCGAATGGGCGATCACCCAATTCGCCACCGCCAAAGCGGGTTTGATCCTCGTCAACATCAACCCGGCCTATCGGATTACCGAGCTCGACTACGCGCTCAACAAAGTCGGCTGCAAGGCGCTCATCACCGCCGACAACTTCAAGAGCAGCGACTATGTCGGCATGCTGCGCGAGCTGGCGCCGGAAATCGAGCGAAGCACGCCCGGCCGCCTGCAATCGAAACGGTTGCCCGCGCTCTCCACGCTTATTCGCATCGGCGATGACGAAAAGCGCGGGTTTCTGCGCTTTGCCGACGTGCTCGGCATGGGCGGCGAGCGCCACCGCGCCCAAATCACCGAACTTGCCGGCACGCTGCAGTTCGACGATCCCATCAACATCCAGTTCACCAGCGGCACCACCGGCGCGCCGAAAGGCGCGACGCTGACCCACCACAACATCCTCAATAACGGCTATTTCATCGGCGAAGCGCAGCGGCTTTCCGACCGCGACCGCGTCTGCATTCCGGTGCCGCTCTATCACTGTTTCGGCATGGTGCTCGGCAATCTCGCTTGCATTACCCACGGCGCCGCCATGGTCTATCCTTCCGAAGGATTCGATCCGCTCGCGACGCTGCAAGCGGTCGAAGCCGAGCGTTGCACCGCGCTCTACGGCGTACCGACAATGTTCATTGCCGAACTCGGCCATCCCGAATTTCCCCGCTTCGATCTTTCGTCGCTGCGCACCGGCATCATGGCCGGGGCGCCCTGCCCAATCGAAGTCATGAAGCGCTGTGTAAACGAGATGCATATGGGCGAAGTCACCATCGCCTACGGTATGACCGAAACCAGCCCGGTTTCGACGCAGACTTCGCACGACGATCCGCTGGAGCGCCGCGTCTCCACCGTCGGCCGCGTCCAACCGCACCTCGAGGTCAAGATCGTCGACGCCGACGGCCGTATCGTGCCGCCGAACACGGCGGGCGAATTGTGCACCCGCGGCTATTCGGTGATGCTCGGTTACTGGGATGATGACGAGCGCACCGCCGAGGCGATCGACCGCGCCAGTTGGATGCATACCGGCGATCTCGCCACTTTGGACGAGGACGGCTATTGCAACATTGTCGGCCGTATCAAGGACATGGTGATCCGCGGCGGCGAGAACGTTTATCCGCGCGAGGTCGAGGAGTTTCTGTTCCGCCATCCCAAGATCGAGACGGTGCAGGTGGTCGGCGTGCCGGACCAAAAATATGGCGAGGAATTATGCGCCTGGGTCAAGCTCAAGCCCGGCGCCAGTGCCGAAGCCGGCGAGATTCAAAGCTTTTGCAAGGGCCAGATCGCCCATTACAAGATTCCGCGCTACATCAAGTTCGTCGACAACTTCCCCATGACCGTCACCGGCAAGGTGCAGAAATTCTTGATGCGTGAGGAGACGGTCAAGGAATTAGGCTTGAGCGAGCAGAGGACGGCGTGACGGGGGTAGTCAGTGTCAGACAACGCGACGAACGAACAGCGCATTCGAGCCAGTTTCGCGAAGCAAGGACACATGACGGCGATCGGCGCGACCATCGGGCCGATCTCGCGCGGCTCGGTCGAAATCGCGCTCCAGCCATCACCGGTCACCTCGCAACAGCATGGCTTCGTTCATGGTGGAATCGTCAGCGCGCTCGCGGACACCGCCGCCGGATACTCCGCCCTTAGCGTCATGCCGCCGGGTACCGGCGTTCTGACTGTCGAGTTCAAGATCAATTTCGTTTCGCCGGCGATTGGCGATCGCATCATTGCTCGCGGGCGAGTCCTGAAACCGGGCCGAACGCTGGTGCTAACCCAAGCCGACGTGTTCGCGGAAACGGCAGGGAAAGAAAAACTTATCGCCGTTCTGCTCGGGACAATGATGGCGGTCGAAGACCGCGATGGCGTCAGCGATTGAAGAAAGGCCGTGGATACCCCACGATGAGAGCTGTCACGCCGGAGCGAGCTTCATCAACGCCAGCGCCGCGCGCCCATTCGGCCCATAGGGGTTGCCCAGCGACTCCTCGGTTTCAAAGTGATTGAAGTTCTCCGCAACGATTAATTCGACCGGCTTTCCGGCGGCTTTCATCGCCGCGACGAAGTCGTGGCTCTGGCGCTGGAATTCCGGAGTTTCGTTGGTGCCATAAGTGACCACAACGGGCGCACGAATGAGATCGAGATGGCGCTGCGGACTCATCTCCTCCTCGATCTGATCGGTAAATTTCACGTATTTGCTGCGGGCCGAGAGCCGCACGGCTTTCAAATCGTACATGCCGCTCTCGCACAGCCCGCCCTTCACGACCGTCTCGGGTAAGTTGAAATCGTTCCTCCAGTCCGTCACCAGCGCGACACCGCAAAGGTGTCCGCCGGAAGAGTGGCCGGCGATATAGAGCTGCTCGGCATCGCCGCCGAAGGTCGCGGCGTTGGCATAGGTCCAAGCGATCGCGCGACGCACCTGCTCGGCCATGACGCGCAAGTCGCCGTTGGCGGCGCTGATCGGAATGAAATCTGGCACCACGAAGTGCGCACCCGCTCGAACGAACATTTCGGCGGGAAAGGCGCTGTCTTTGGCGGAGCCGCGCAGCCACGCGCCGCCGTGAAAATACACAAATATCGGCGCTCTCGGGCGCCTGGTCCGATAAATGTCGAGCTTTTCGAATTCGCTCGGACCGTAAGCCAAACGTTGCGGCGCACCCAGCAGCGTGCGCACCTCTTCGCTGGCGCTCGAAAATCGTGCACGAATTTGACCGCCGAGCGGCGCGTAGGCTGACTGATCATAAGCCGCGTCCAGTTCCACCTGGTCCAAATCGAGCCAGACAAGCGGGCCTTTCGGGTGTTCGGGCGGTCCAATGCGGCATTGCTCGGCGAGCACGGGCGACGCCACGATTGCGGCGGCCCCGCCCAGCACCAAACGTCGCGAAATGGCGCGGCTTGCAATTTGACGCGGCGATAATTCGTTCATCTTTTGCATGCGATCCTCTCGGCGGCATTTCCACAACATTCGTGATCAGTCTAACAGACGCGAAAGCAACCTCGTCGATGGCGTACCGGTTTCACGCTCTGCTTCTGGCCGTTTTGATTGCCGTTGTTGGCGTCTCGGTTGCCTCGCCATCGGACACCCGCGCCCAGTCGGCGGCGCCTCGTGCGCCGGCCGGCGAAGCTCCTGAGCATACCGTCAACCTTCCGCTTTCCGATGGAAAGCTTCAGCGCATCTTGATTGTGACGCCACCGCACCCCCGCGCCGCGATCGTCATGTTGCCTGGCGGATCAGGCGATGTCGGTATCGAGCGCGACGGCGACATAAGCCATGACAACAACTTCGTCGTGAGGAGCCGCGGACTTTGGGCGGCGCGCGGCTATGCCGTGCTCATCCCGGATACGATCGATCGCGCCAATCTGCGCGGCGAGCGCAGCACGCCGCGATATGCGCAACTGGTTGCCGATCTGACCGCCTACGCCCGGTCGAGTATCGCGCCGCCCGCCGCGCTGCCGGTTTTCCTATTGGGCACCAGTCAGGGTTCGATCGCGGCCATGAATGGAGCCGCGCACGCCGCGCCCGGAACATTGGCCGGCGTCGTGCTGACCGAATCGGTTTCCGTGATGGGCGGCAGCTATGAGACAGTGTTCGACGCCGCCCCGGAGCGCGTGAAGATTCCGGCGCTGGTCGTCGCCAACACTGACGATCAATGTAACGTCGCTCCGCCGGGCATGGCGCCGCGCATCGCGGCGGCCATGACCAATAGTCCGGATGTAAAAGTCGAGATGGTTTCGGGCGGCACAACCAAGTCAGCGAAAGCCTGCGGCTCACGCACGCCGCACGGCTATTACGGCATTGAAGATCGCGTCGTGGATTTGATCAGCAAATGGATGGATGCGCGGCTGTGACGCGCTAACGCCTCAGCTCTGATCCCACTCCACCCGCGCGGCGCCCGGCGTCACCGGGTCGTAATACCACTTCAGTCCTAGCGGTTCTTCGCTAAGCACGTCGGTCTTGAAACTCCGCCACGCCTGGAGCTCGAAATAGTCGAGCGGACCGCCGTGAGCGCGAAGCCGATGCGGAATGCCGGGCGGAAAATAAACCAGCGTGCCGGGTTCGATTTCCTGACTGGTATCGCCGACCTGGACCACGCCGCGGCCCTTGAAAATGATGTAGGCGTGGGATGCGCCGCCGGGATTGGCGGCGGTGCCGACGTGCCGATGATAAGGTGATGATCCGCCTTCGTGATAATGCATCTCGCCCGCCTGAATCGCGTTGGTCAGCGTCAGCCGTTCGCCATCGAGAAGCCTCACGGTGGACTCGGCGCAGAACCGGCGCACCCGGCCGCCGCTGGCGTCACTGAGCGGACGAAGCGTCTTGCGATTGAAGAAATATCCCGGCCCGCCCGGCAATCCGCCTTCAACCGCCGCAGGCGGCTTGGGCGTGACCATGTGAAGCAGCTCGAGCTTCGCACCGGTTGCCTCAAATCGCGCCGATTCGCCCGGCACGAGAAGCACGCCGGCACCCTCGTCGGCGGCGTGCGATTTCCCGTTGAAGCTAATGATACCCGCTTTCCGCGCCTCGATCACGTAGACGAGGTGATAGTCATCGCCGGCCTTCACGTCGAACTGGCGGCCGTCCTGCACCGTGCGCTGGTAGACGTCCAACGTCTTCGAACCGCAAAGCTCTTCGCTGCAAAGAATCCGCTCCAGTCCGGAGGCGACCGCTTCGGCTTTCGCCGTGTTCCAATTAATGATCGAGACATCGCTAATCGTTGGCATGCGCTTCCTCTAACAATCCAACACCTGGCGGAAACATAGCGCCGCCGCGGCGCTGCGTACATGCGCGCTTTTGGTGTGATCGTGGATCGGGTCGTTCCGCCCAGAAAACCTGCGCACTTGTATGCAACTGCAGGCTACCGGCGCAACGAGCGTTTAAGTCGAACGTGCTGTAACGACGACCGCGGCTTTCAGCTGAAACCAAGGACGAATGACCATGCATTTTTGCTTTACAGGACAATACACGCCGCAGGCTCTCAACGGCATGATGGACAATCCGACCGCGAACCGGTTCGAGGCAGCAAAGAAGGTGATCGAGGCCGCCGGCGGCAAATTGATCTCAATGTATGGAATGCCGGCCGACGGCCCGGGCGTGATGGTGATCTTCGAGACCCCCGATCAGAGTGCCGCGTCGGCGGTTTCCACCGTGGTCGTCGCCTCGGGCGGACTCCACCATGTCAAGCTGATGCGCCTCATCACCCAAGAAGAGCTCGTTCAGATCCGCCAAAAGGCCAGCCAATTGCGCGGCGCCTATAAACCGCCGGGCAAGTGAAAGGCCCGGCGTCTAGTCCTCGAGCACTTCTTCCAGCTCGACATGCAGTCGCTCGCCGAGCGCCGCATGATGCCCCTGCCCCGCGGCGAGCAGAGCTTGCGCTTCCTCGGGCGTACGCGCCTCGACCCACCATTCCTCCGCGCGGGTGACGAGGAGCCGGGCGTGGAAAGTCCTGAGCTGTGGCTGCGGCCGGTGCTCCGGCCTCTGATGTTCTCGGCGTTGCGGTCTTTCCTTATAGGCGACGGCAGGCATGTGGCGTTTCCCGGGCAGGCGCGAATCGGATGTGGGGAATTACTTTACCCTAGATTTGACCGACACCGAACGAAAAGTGAACGGGGACTATTCAATCTCCAATTCAGGCACGGAACGCGGTATCATCGCTAATGTTGTCAACGTGTTGTTAACCAGGAGTTAACCGTGGCCCCGCGCGCATACTGGAAGGGTTATCTGCGGCTTTCGCTCGTGTCCTGCCCGATCGCGCTGTTTCCGGCCACCTCCGAGCGCGAGAAGGTCAGCTTCAACCAGATCAACAAGGAAACCGGCAATCGGGTGCGTTACCGCAAGGTCGATGCCGAGACCGGCGACGAGGTGCCCTCCGACCACATCATCAAGGGCTACGAGGTGGCCAAAGGCGAATACGTCGAAGTCACCGACGATGAGCTGGCTTCGGTGGCGCTGGAAAGCACCAAGACCATCGACATCGACGAGTTCGTGCCGAAGAACGAAATCGACGATCTCTACGCCATCCGTCCGTATTACATGGCGCCCGACGGCAAGGTCGGCCAGGACGCCTTCGTCGTCATCCGCGATGCCATCGAGCAGATGAAGATGGTCGCGATCGGCCGCGTGGTGCTGACCAGCCGCGAGCACATCATCGCCATCTCACCCCGCGGCAAAGGCTTGATGGGCACGCTGTTGCGCTTCCCCTACGAAGTTCGCGACGCCGGTGAATTTTTCGACGACATCCCCAACGTCAAGATCACCAAGGACATGATGGAGCTCGCCCGCCACATTGTCGAAACCAAAAAAGGTCACTTCAAACCGCAGGAATTCGAAGACCATTACGAGCACGCGGTGCGCGATCTGATCGAGAAGAAGGCCAAGGGCATCAAGATCGAAGCGCCGAAATTCGAGCCGACCGGCAAAGTGATCAATCTCATGGACGCGCTGCGGAAGTCGGTGCAGGCGGAAACAAGGGGCGCGGCGCGTGGCGCCACCGCCCCGAGTGGTACTGGTAAAAAGGCCCGCAAGAAGATCGAAGGCCAAAAGGAAATGCTGTTGCCGATCGCCGGCAAGAAAGCGGCGCGCGAGTCAGCTAAAGAAGAGCATCACGCTCCGCGCAAACCCGCGCGCGCTCACGGCCGGCAGCGCAAGGCGGGGTAGTTCTCTGTCGTTTCACCCTCTCGATTTGCAAAGTGCAGCCAAGCAAATCGGGGAGAGAGCGCGAACCTCTATTCCGAGCCCTGCCACGCCACGCGCGTGCCGGAGCCTATCTCCGAACATAGAAACGCAACTGGTGCACGGTACTTCGTCGCCGCCCACGCTGCGAGCGCGAATGTCGGCGATCCACACGGCTACGTCACGCTGCGGATTGCCGGAAAGGGCCGCCGAGGCCAGCTTCCGTCTGAACTCTTTTCTCGATTATATTTGCAGTTGGGAGGCGCGCGAAAAGGATCTGATTGGCGGGAGGTTGGTATGACTAAGATGCTGCTTGCGACAATGATCACGATAGCCGTCGCGGTGGGGCCGTCATACGCCCAGCAAGCAAAGACTCAGGATCAGCTTATCGGAAGCTGGAAAGTCCTTAATCTCAAAGCGACCATCGGCGACAAGGTCACGTTTCCTCTTGGCGAACGGGTAGCGGGTTACGTTACGATCACTCCTACGCGGTTTTGGCTTCTTTTTGTGGACGCGACTCGCAAAGCACCAGCCGCGCCGACGTTGAGCGATCCAGAAGCTATAGCCATGATGAAAACGCAGGTAGCCTGGACGGGAAAATACACCACGAGTGAGCAGACCTCGGAAGGCATCAAGCTGACGGCTCACGTGGACGCCGCGTCTAGTCAGGCGATTTTCGACACCGATCGGACCTACTTCCTTCGGGTTAGTGGTGAAAAAATGACTGTGACAGGAAGCGTTATCGTTCCAATGACCGGCCAAACAAGCGTCGTCGAGTTTGAGCTTGTGAAGTCAGATTGAGAATGCCCGTCGGCTCTGGCACGCGGGGGAGAACAACAGCGATCACCGCTCCGCACGCTTGAGCACCGAGACGACGAGCGAGCGCCGGTGCGTGAAGCCGAGTTTTTTGTAAAGCGCGCCCGCGGCGACATTGTCGCTGAAAATGTGCAGGAACGGCACCTCGCTACGATCGAGAATTTTTCGCATCAAGATACGCACTAGCGCTTCGGCGAGCCCGCGGCCGCGATGCTCCGGATGGGTGCACACCGCGGAAATTTCGGTAAAGCCCGGAAACTTCATGCGCTCGCCGGCCATCGCGATCAAGCGGCCGCCGCTGCGAATGCCGAGATACTCGCCGAGCAAAACGGTGCGCACCTCAAACGGTCCGGGCTCGGTCAATTTCGCCAGCGCCATCATCTCGGGCGCGTCGGCTTCGGTTAATTTGAGAAACTCAACTTCCCCCGCACTGATCCCGCGCTTGTCATAGACGAATTGCTCGAGCGCCCGGTGCACGACCTCGACAAGGTCGCCGCTTGCCGCAGTCGGCTCAAAGCCGAACACCCCGACAATCTCGCCCGGCTGCATCAGCGCGCTCAGCGCGGCCAGGCACGGCGCGGAGACTTCGCGGACTCCCGACAACGGCGAGAACTCCGGCCGATAACGCCAAGCGAGCTCGTTGCCGACCGCAAACGCCGCATGCGATGTGGTCAATGCCGACCACGGCGGACGATCGAGCGGATTTCCGTCGAAGTTCATGACACGGTTTTATTACACGTCGGCATTTCGGGACAGATTTTTAAAAATGGCGCATTGAATACCGGCTACGCGCGCTTTATCGTCGCGCAGCGCCGAAGCGAGGTTGCACTACCCAACGTGCCGGTAGCGCACGGCTTGTTGCGGCGGTGTCGCTTTTCCGGGAAAACCATGCGTTTCAAAATCGCAATGAAGATGCTCGCAATAACCGCAATGTTTGCTGCTACGGCAAGCGTTTGTGTTTCGGCCGAGGAATTCATATCCTTTCCGGACGAGAATTTGGTCGGCGATCAGCCCGGTCTTGTCCCGACGCCTGAAGAAGAACAGCTTCCGGCGGAATATCGGCGGCAGATGGTATTTTTCCGGACGAGCGAGCAGCCGGGCACGATAATTGTCAACACTTCCGAGCGTTTCCTTTATCTGATTCAAGCTGACAATCGCGCCATCCGGTACGGCATCGGCGTCGGCCGCGACGGCTTTCAATGGCACGGTTTAAAATACATCAGCCGGAAGGCGGAATGGCCGGACTGGACGCCACCACCCGAGATGATTGCCCGTCAGCCGTATTTGCCGCGCTTCATGGCGGGTGGCCCGGGCAATCCGCTCGGCGCCCGCGCTCTTTACATTGGTGGAACGGTTTACCGGATTCACGGCACCAACCAGCCCCGAACCATTGGGTCGGCGGTGTCTTCGGGATGTTTCCGGCTCACGAACCCGGAGGTTGCCGATCTCTATGAGCGCGTGCCGGTAGGCACCCGCGTCGTGGTTCGGCAAGCGCCGAGCGTGCAATAAAAGAGAAATCAAAATTCACAACGCCAAAAGAGTGACAGGTCTGATGCGCCTCTTCTGTTCGTTCCGCTGGCCAAGAAGCATGGCGGCGCTTTTTGCGACGGCAATTTGCATGACCGCCGGTGGCGGTGCGCATTCGCAAACGCTCAATACCATCAAGCAACGCGGGAGCGTGACATGCGGTGTGAGCCAAGGCGTCGTCGGCTTTTCCGCGCAGTCGGGGAATCGTGAGTGGGTCGGATTTGACGTCGATTTTTGTCGAGCGCTGTCTGCCGCGATCTTCAACGACGCCGGCAAAGTCAGCTTTTCACGGGTATCGGCAAATGACCGCTTCCACGCTTTGCAGTCGGGCGACATCGACGTCTTGTCCAGAGATACGACCTGGACGATGTCGCGCGAAGTCGATCTGGGATTAGAATTTGCGGCGGTGACGTATTACGACGGTCAAGGTTTCATGGTCCCCCGGTCGCGTAACGTCACTTCCGCACTCGATCTGGCCGGAAGTAAGGTCTGCGTGCAGAGCGGCACGACCACTGAACTCAATCTCAGCGATTACTTTCATAGCAACGATATGGCGTACGAACCCGTACTCGGGACATCACCCGATGAGAGCGCCAAGGCCTACGACGATGGCCGTTGCGGTGTCCTGACAAGTGACGTCTCGCAGCTTCATGCCATTCGGCTAAAGCTCACCAAACCGGATGATCACATCATTCTTCCGGATCTGATCTCGAAAGAGCCTTTCGGGCCGGCTGTGCGTCAAGGAGACGATCAGTGGCTGAACATCGTCAAGTGGACGGCGTTCGCGCTGGTGAATGCCGAAGAATTGGGAGTGAATTCAAAGAACATCGACGACGCGCTGAAATCAAACAAGCCGGCGGTGCAACGCCTCATTGGAAAAGACGGCGACTACGGCGTCCGAATGGGGCTCACGCCGGACTGGGCCGCGCGCATTATCCGGCTGGTCGGCAATTACGGCGAGGTTTACGACCGAAATGTCGGCGTGAAATCGCAATTGGGAATTCCACGCGGAATCAATGCAAACTGGACCGCCGGTGGGATTATGTACGCACCCCCGATTCGATGAGTTCTGCAATCCCGTCAGCGCCGAAGGCCCCCGGCGTTCGGCGCGAACGAGCGCAACCGCTAACAAAAGATACCATCGTCATACAACGGTGTGTAACCGTGCCGTCGCATGCAGCCGACGAAACTGGAAATCCACGGTCTTTCGTTGTTTGAGAAATGCAAGGTGGAAGCGGCCTCTCTGCAAGCATTCGCGACCAGATGATAGCGCGTCAAATCCATCGGCCGACCGCCAGACCGCGACCAGGCCCGCGGCTCTGAAAGGCAGCCAGCATCGGCTGTCGCGCAAAACGCCAGAACCACAAAGAGACCGAGCAGGCAACGGTGCATGGCTGAAGAAATTACCGCGAGTAGATGGAGGGGACAAGCAAGGTGAAATTCCAATCTCTCGATCGTTCCGCTTGCGATATCGCGAAGGTCCGTCAGAGAATCATCGGAGTGCCGAGCACCGGCAGCAAAACGCGCCGCGCGAAATGCGCTGTTTCATCGAGCAAAATTCAAACGTCTTTGACTTGCCAAAAATGGCGACAATAAACTCCACCAATCTCGCTCGTTAAAGGACGCCTTCGGGGAGGGTACTCCCCGGCGGCGGAGCGAGTGCGGCGCCCGCGGGCGGAGCGATACACTCCGCTCCCGGGCGGCTCGGGCATCATGCCTGCCGGCAATACGACCGGCGCGCGAGGTGCATCGCTGTGACCGAACAGGCGGCGCGTGCGGC
>Ga0209006_10002172_pt1 | contig 17865 bp, 17 predicted proteins | sample JacPin_JW_Ref_O2_FD_188567 | JGI IMG/M metagenome (GOLD analysis project Ga0209006, IMG submission 188567) | Forest soil microbial communities from Algoma, Ontario, Canada - Jack Pine, Ontario site 1_JW_Ref_O2 (SPAdes) (version 2) | ecosystem: Environmental > Terrestrial > Soil > Boreal... | reverse complement strand
CGATCCTCTTTCGGCGATCGTCGTCGCACCGGACGGCCACTTCAACGCGATGTACCGCGACATGGGGGAAGACGACGTCATGCGCGTCGCCCGTTGGGCCATGCGCGCGACGCCAGCGAGGAGCGCCGGGAGCTGCTGCCGCTTGCGCGCGCGGACCTCGTGGACCTCGAAGCCGCGGAGCACCAGCTCCGGGCCCTCGCCTTTGCCGACGGCCGCGTCGAAACGCTCGACTTCGGTGCCGAGACAATCGCGCTTGGCGCAGACGACACCGTCATTCTCGCGGTCCCACCCTATGCGGCCGCGATGCTGGTGCGCGGTCTGGATGTTCCAAACGAGTTCCGCGCCATCGTTAACGCACATTTTCGCATTGCGCCGCCGGCTGATTTGCCGCCGATTCTCGGCGTTCTCAACGCGACCACCCAATGGCTGTTCAGTTTTCCCGGCCGGCTCTCCGTCACTATCAGCGCCGGCGATCGCCTCATTGACACGCCGCGCGAGGAACTCGCCGCCACCATCTGGAGCGAGGTGGCGCGCGTTACTGGTCTGCCGGCAACTCTTCCGCCCTGGCAAATCGTGCGTGAGCGGCGCGCTACCTTTGCGGCAACGCCGGCGCAAGACTTGAAGCGCCCGCGCACCGCAACCAATTGGTCCAATTTGTTCCTCGCCGGCGATTGGACAGATACCGGGCTGCCCGCTACCATTGAAGGCGCGATCCGATCAGGCAATCGCGCCGCTCAGATGATCGCCCATCTGCCATGACCGAAGCTATTCTCGACCGCAAGACTGAACTCGCGACCGAGGCTGCGCTGGCGCGCACGCTCCTGGAAGACGTGGAGCAAAACATCAACAAGGCCGCCGCGGCGCTGCTGGAGCGCCAGCGCCCCGACGGACACTGGGTGTTTGAGCTCGAGGCCGACGCCACGATCCCGGCCGAGTACGTGCTGTTCCGGCACTATCTCGGCGAGCGGGTCGACGGCCCGTTAGAAGCCAAAATCGCCGTCTATCTGCGCCGTACCCAAGGCGAACACGGCGGCTGGCCGCTGTTCCGCGACGGCGACGTCGATATAAGCGCGACGGTGAAGGCATATTTCGCGCTGAAGATGATCGGCGACTCGACCGATGCCGATCACATGCGCCGCGCGCGCGAGGCGGTGCGCACGCGCGGCGGCGCCGCACAGGCTAACGTGTTCACGCGCATCATGCTGGCGTTGTTCGGATTCATTCCCTGGCGCGCCGTGCCGGTAATGCCGGTCGAGATCATGCTGCTGCCGAAATGGTTTCCGTTCCATCTCGACAAGATTTCCTATTGGAGTCGCACCGTCATTGTCCCGCTGCTGGTGCTGCTGGCGAAAAAGCCGGTCGCGCGCAACGCCAAGGGCGTGCGCATCGACGAACTCTTTCTCGAACCCCCGCATACCCTTGGTCCGGTGGCAAAGGCGCCACAGCAGAAGGCCTCGTGGTTCTGGTTTTTCCGCGCCGTCGATGTCGTTCTGCGCGCCAGCGAGCCGTTCTTTCCCGCGCGTACGCGCCGCCACTCTATCGATCGCGCGGTCGCGTGGGTCAACGAGCGCTTGAACGGCGAGGACGGACTCGGCGCGATCTTTCCAGCGATGGCCAATAGCGTGATGATGTTTGCCGTGCTCGGCTATCCGGAGGACCACCCGCAGCGCGCTATTGCGCGCAAATCGGTGGAGAAGCTCCTGATCGTGAACGAGCGCGAGGCTTACTGCCAGCCCTGCGTCTCGCCGATCTGGGATACGGGCCTGACGGCGCACACGCTCCTTGAAGTCGGTGGCGAACGCGCGGTCGGCGCGGTCAAAAAAAGCCTCGACTGGCTGGTGCCGCAGCAGGTGCTCGACATCCGGGGCGACTGGATCGCGCGGCGGCCTGATCTTCGGCCTGGCGGCTGGGCGTTCCAATATGCCAACCCGCATTATCCCGACGTCGACGATACCGCGGTCGTCGCCATGGCCATGGATCGGACGCAAAATCTTTCCGGCCGTAAGGATTTTGACGGCAGTCTGGCGCGAGCGCGCGAATGGATCCTCGGCATGCAGAGCGCGAATGGCGCTTGGGGCGCGTTCGACGCCGACAACGAGTATTATTATCTCAATAATATTCCGTTCGCCGATCACGGCGCGTTGCTCGATCCACCGACCGAGGACGTGACCGCGCGCTGTCTGTCGATGCTGGCGCAGTTCGGCGAAACCGTGGAGGAGAGTCCGGCCGTCGCGCGCGCCGTCGATTATCTCAAACGCGCTCAACTTGCTGACGGCAGCTGGTATGGCCGCTGGGGCATGAATTACATTTACGGCACCTGGTCGGTGCTGTGCGCGCTCAACGCCGTCGGCGTGGAACGCGGCGCGCCGGAAATGCGCAAGGCGGTCGATTGGCTCATCGCTATTCAGAACCCCGATGGCGGCTGGGGCGAGGACGGATCGAGCTATAAGCTCGATTATCGGGGCTACGAAAAAGCTCCGTCGACGGCGTCACAGTCCGCCTGGGCGCTGCTCGGATTGATGGCCGCGGGCGAGGTCGATCATCCGGCGGTCGCGCGCGGCGTCAAATATCTCGCCGGCCACCAAGGCGCCGACGGTTTTTGGGAGGAGCCGCGCTACACCGCCACCGGGTTCCCGCGCGTTTTCTATCTGCGCTATCACGGTTACGCGAAATTCTTCCCGCTGTGGGCGCTGGCGCGCTACCGCAATCTCAAGCGTACCAACGCCCGCTCGGTGGCGTGGGGAATGTGATTTAGAAACGCCGATTTGATTTCGGCGGTGGGTCGCCGGCAACGAAGCCGATTTCTGTGGTTTGTGGCGGCGAAACCACAGTGTTCCATCGTCACCTGCGCTACTATCTCATCTTGTTGCTTTCATGGAGGGGGCGCCATGAGGAAGTACTTAATTGCAATGGCGGCGACCGCGACATTGGCCGCGTCGCCGGTGTTAGCTGCGGACATGGAGCTGAAGGCTCCGCCGCTTCCTGTAATGCCGCCGTGGGCCGGTTCCTATATCGGTATCAATGGTGGCGGCGGATGGGATCACAACACTTGGACTTTTCCGACGCTTCAGTTCTTCAACACCGCCGTGAACCAAGGTTTTGCCACCAACCCAAATGGCGGAGTTGCCGGCGGTCAAATGGGCTACAACTTTCAGTTCGGCCAATGGGTGATTGGCCTGGAAGTTGCCGGAGATTGGTCCGGGATGCGGCAAACCCTGATCGGACCAGTCACCCCCGTATTCCCGCTAGATAGCTTCACGACAAAGATTCAAGACTACGAAACCTTCACCGCACGCCTCGGGTTCGCACCCGGCTGGTCCGGTTATGGGACGGGAAGTTGGCTTCTCTACGTGAAGGGAGGGGGTGCCTCCGGAAGCGTCAATTTCAGCGGTCTTTCGGGAGCGCCGGTCAGCGGGGTGACCTTCTCAACAACGCAGCGCCTGGGTGGCGGGACAGTGGGCGCAGGCGTTGAATTTATGCTCTCGTCCCACTTCGTTCTCGGCGTCGAATACGATTACATCGCTCTATTCACCGAGCCATTCCATGCGACCGGGACCTGCACGACGCCTGCTACTTGCGGAGCTGGATTTACAACGCCCGTGGACGTCAATAGCGGGGTATTCGGAATCTCGTCTGTAGTTGGGCGTCTCAGCTACAAGTTCTAGCGAGAGATTTTCGGCGCGCGCGTGCACAAAAGGCCCGGAAATCCCGGGCCTTTCTTTTGATGCGTCGTGGACCTGGCGTTCCCGTCGCTATGCGGCGCTGGCTGAAGTTTGCGCCGCCGCCTTGGCTGCTTCTTTCGCCGCCTTTTCGCGCGCCTCGTTAGCGCGCATTTGCGACAACGTGAGCTGCACGTTGCCGTCGAAGACGTATTGCGCCGGGCGCTGATCGGCGAGTGAGATTTCCGGCGCCATCGGGCCTTCGGTCTTTACGCCGCGCCGAGATACCGCGAGCGCCTTAAGCGGGTGCTGGAAGATCGCTTCGGTGGCAGTCGCCTCATAACCGCAATGCGCCATGCAGTTCGCGCACTTCTCATAGCGGCCCGTGCCGTAGGCGTCCCAGTCGGTGGTCTCCATCAATTCCGTGAAAGTCTTGGCGTAACCTTCGCCGAGCAGGTAGCAAGGCTTCTGCCAGCCGAAAATGTTGCGCGTCGGCATACCCCAAGGCGTGCAATGGAATTCCTGATTGCCGGCAAGGAAGTCGAGAAACATGGTGGAATGCGTGATGTTCCAATTTTTCTCCTTGCCGAGCGCAAACACTTCGCGAAACAATTCCTTGGTCTTGCGGCGATTAAGGAAGTGATCCTGGTCGGGCGCCCGCTCGTAGGCGTAGCCCGGCGAGATCGATACGCCGACGCCGAGCTCGCTCGTCAGGTCGAGAAACTTGGCGATGTCTTCCGAGGGATGGCCGTCATAGACGGTGCAGTTGACGTTGACGGAGAAGCCTTTGGCTTTCGCCGCCTTGATGGCCGATACCGCCTTCTCGAAGCCGCCCGCCATGCACACCGATTTGTCGTGGTGCTGCTTCAGACCGTCGAGATGCACCGAGAAAAACAAATAAGGCGACGGCTCGAATACGTGCAGTTTCTTTTCCAGAAGGAGTGCGTTGGTGCACAGCGAAATGAATTTCTTGCGCGCGACAATGCCTTTGACGATTTCGCCGATCTCCTTGTGGATCAGCGGCTCGCCGCCCGGAATAGCGACCATCGGCGCGCCGCATTCGTCCACGGCATCGAGACACTCCTGGACCGACAGGCGTTTGTTCAGGATCGCATCGGGGTAGTCGATCTTGCCGCATCCAAAGCAGGCAAGATTGCACCGGAACAGCGGCTCGAGCATGAGGACGAGCGGATAACGTTTCCGCCCGGCGAGCTTCTGCCGCAGCACATACGAGCCGACGGCGATTTTTTGTCGAACTGATACAGTCACTATCGTGTCCTTCTTGTTCTTTGTCGTTCGCGTCCTATCACGGGTTGCCTAGACTTTCGCAGTCGCCCGTACCGACGAGCGGCCGTCGGTCAATTCAGGCGGCAAGCGGAATTCGATGGTTTCCTGCCGCCCGGTGAGCTCCGAAACCTCAACGGGGCCGAGGCGGCGCAACGCGTCGATAACGTCTTCCACCAGCACTTCGGGAGCCGAAGCGCCGGCCGTAATCCCGACCGTCTGGGCCCCATGAAACCAAGCCGGTTCGACTTCGCTGCCATCGGCGATCAAATAACAGGGCGTGCCGGCCTCGTGACCGATCTCGCGCAGCCGGTTTGAGTTTGAACTGTTCTTGGCGCCAACCACGAGAATAACGTCGACCAAATTCGAGAGTTCACGAACCGCGGTCTGGCGATTTTGCGTGGCGTAGCAGATGTCGCGGGTTTCCGGACCGACGATGTCGGTGAAGCGCCGATGCAAAGCGGCGATGATGCCGCGCGTATCATCGACGCTCAGTGTCGTTTGCGTCACGTAGGCGACCGGAGTGTCGTCCGGAATATCGAGCGAATCGACGTCCTTCTCGGTTTGCACGAGCGTCACCGGCTCGGAAATCTGGCCCATAGTGCCTTCGACTTCGGGATGGCCGGCGTGGCCGATGAGAATAAGCCTTCGGCCCTGCGCGACGTAGCGCTTGCCCTGATTGTGGACCTTGGTCACCAAGGGACAGGTGGCATTCAGTACCGGCAGCTCGCGCGCCGCGGCTTCTTCTTCCACGCTTTTTGCGACCCCATGGGCGCTGAAGATGGTAACCGCGTGCGCCGGAACTTCCGACAAATCCTCGACAAAATGCGCGCCCTTGGCCTTCAGGCTCTCAACCACGTGTTTGTTATGGACGATCTCATGGCGCACATAGACCGGCGGCCCGTATTTCTGCAGGGCGCGCTCGACGATCTCGATGGCGCGTACGACCCCCGCGCAAAAGCCACGGGGCTGAGCCAATATCACTTTCATCCATTACCTCCGGGCCGCGCCGCCGGTGCGGCCTTGCGCCGCAAGGGCACGGCAGACCAGGACCCGTCCAATGCCTTGGCCGTTCGCAATAATTGGCCACACAGCCGCGACAATCAAGCCTGGTTCCGCGACCGCATGCCTCAGCTAGGCCTTCCAGAAGCCAGCTATGGGGCGGAAATGCATGGCTTGTCCAGTCGCCAATCTCCCGCGTCCCATATTCAAACTAACGGTCTCGTGGCGCTAGAGGTTTCCCGCCGGCCTAGGAAAATATTCACGATTTCCCTTTGCCACGGTTTCAGGCACTAAGAGGCGCCCGCCCGTCTCGGGGATGGACAACGATCGGCATGTCGATGTGCGCGGTTGCACGATCGAACGCGTCGCATATGTAGGCAAATTAACCTGCGCGCCTCCATTTTGCCGTCGTTATAACGCCTCAAAACGCCGGTTGGCCGCCCACGCTGCATGAAGACGATCACCAATTCAGTCGTTCGCACTATCGCCGTCTGTATCCATTATCAGCGGTCCGTTATCGTTGCATCGATCATTCTGGCCATTTTGGCGGGCTGGTACGCGGCCACCCACTTTTCCCTCACCACCGACATTAATCAGCTGCTTTCAAGCAACAGTCCCGCGCGGCAACGCGAATTAGCGTTCGAGAAGGCGTTTCCGCAATTCGATACGATTATCGCGGTCGTAAACGCTCCGACGCCGGAACTCGTGCAAGAGTCTGCTGCGGCGTTGGCGGCGCGGCTGTCCGGGCAGAAGGACCTTTACCGCGCGGTCGTGCAGCCGCAGGGCGGGTCGTTCTTTGCCCAGAGCGGCTTGTTGTTTCTCCCCACCGATAAACTCGAACAGCAAATGAAGATGCTGACTGAGGCGCAACGCCTGATCGGCACCATGGCGGCTGATCCGAGCTTGCGCGGCGTGATCCGCTCTCTGCAGTTTGCGCTGCTCGGTGTGCAAAGCGACAAACTCACGCTCGACAACATGACATGGCCGCTGATGCGCGCGGCCGAAACGCTTGAGCTCGTCAATGCAGGTAAGCCCGCGAGTTTCTCGTGGCAGGTGCTGGTGCAGGGCCACGAGGCGCAGGCGAGCGATCTCGTTCGATTTTTGCAAATCACCGCGGTTCTCGATTACTCGGAGCTGCAGCCAGGGCTGCGGGCCAGCGATGGGATCCGCAAAGCCGCCGCCGATCTTGATTTGGCGTCGAAGTATCAGGCCACCGTCCGCTTGACCGGCCCGGTGCCAATGAACGACGACGAATTTGCCACCATCAAGGAGAATGCAGCGCTGAACGCCGTGCTGACCATCGCCGTTGTTCTATTCATTCTGTGGATGGCGTTGCGGTGGTGGCGAATTATTTTCGCCGTGTTCATCAGCCTCGCCGTCGGCTTGTCGATGACGGCGGCGCTCGGGTTGCTTCTGGTCGGCGCGCTCAATCTGATTTCCGTCTACTTCGCCGTGCTGTTCGTCGGTCTCGGGGTCGATTTCGGCATTCAATTCAGCGTTCGTTACCGGGCCGAGCGGCACGAAGTCGACGGCTTGCATGAAGCGCTGGTGCATGCGGGTCGGCGCGCAGGCGCGCCGCTGACGCTCGCGGCTTTGGCCACGGCCGCCGGTTTCCTGGCGTTCCTGCCGACAGCCTATAGGGGCTTATCCGAACTCGGCCTGATCGCCGGTTTCGGCATGCTAATCGCGTTTCTGACCAGCATAACGCTGCTGCCGGCGCTGTTGAGTCAGCTCAAGCCGCGCAGCGAGCCTCGCCAGCTCGGCTATAGTTTTCTTGCTCCGGTTGACGAATTTCTCGAGCGTCATCGAACGCCGATCCTGATCTTGACCGCGCTCGCCATACTCGCTGCGAGCCCGTTGTTGTTTTGGCTGCGGTTCGATTTCAATCCGATGAATTTGCGCAATCGCGATGTCGAATCGGTTGCCACCTACCTGCAGCTGGAGAAGGAAGGGGCGGGCGGCTCCAATAATATCGAGGCGCTTGAGCCGACGCTGGCGCGGGCCGACGCGATGGCGGCGAGGTTGCGGACGCTTCCCCAGGTGTCGCGCGTGGTCACGCTCTCGACCTTCATTCCGGATCAACAGCGCGAAAAGCTGCCGCTGATCCAGAATGCGGCCGCGACGCTCAACAAGTCGCTCTATCCGAGCAAAATGGATCCGCCTCCGACCGATGCCGATAACGTGGCGGCGATTAATTCCACCGTCGAAATTCTCGACAAGCTCGCCGAGGACGCGCCTCCCGGCCCGGGTGTAGATGCGGCCAAGCGTTTGTCCGCCGACCTGACCACGCTCGCCAAGGCCGACGTGTCGGTGCGCCAGCGGGCGGCGACGGCTTTTGTGCAGCCGTTGCAAACCGTGCTGGGTGAATTGCGCAGTCTGCTGCACGCGAAGGAAGTCACGCGCGAGACGCTGCCCGCGGATCTGGTGAAGCAATGGACGACGCCGGACGGTCAAGCGCGGCTTGAAGTCTCGCCGAGTGGCAACGCCAACGACAACACGACGTTACGCTTGTTCGCCCACGAGGTTGTCAACGTCGAGCCGAACGCCACCGAAGGGCCGATATCCATTCTCGAGGCGCGCAAGACGATCCTGGCCGCGTTCCTTGAAGCCGGCGCGTTTGCGCTGCTTTCGATTGCCGTGCTGTTGTGGATCACGTTGCGGCGGCTCGGCGACGTCATGCTGACGCTGATTCCGCTCTTGGTCGCGGGCGTGGTCACGCTCGAAATCTGCGTCGCCATCGATATGCCGCTCAACTTCGCCAACATCATCGCGTTGCCGTTGCTGCTTGGCGTCGGGGTAGCATTCAAGATCTACTACATCATGGCGTGGCGCGAAGGGCAGACCAGATTGCTGCAATCGGTGCTGACCCGGGCGGTGACGTTCAGCGCCTGCACCACGGCGACCGCCTTTGGCAGCCTGTATTTTTCCAGCGATCCCGGCACGTCGAGCATGGGCAAACTTCTCTTCATCTCGCTGTTGACGACGATGACGGCAGCGGCGCTGTTTCAGCCAGTGCTTATGGGCAAGCCGCGCGAAGAAAGTACCCCTCACACCCAGCGCCCGGCGGCGACGGCTGCCGAATAGTCGGACGCGGGCCTCTGGCGGGATCATCTCCCACCAGGCTTTGCGCCGGCGCGTTCCTCAAGCGTTTGACCGATCTCGCCGCATGCTGCACACCATCGGCGGCGAAGGAGGAAACCGACCATGGCAAACAAAATCATCATCAGTTGCGCGATCACCGGCTCGATCCACACCCCCACCATGTCGGATGCATTACCGATCACGCCTGATCAGATCGCCACCCAGGCGGTCGATGCCGCCAAGGCCGGCGCCGCGATTCTGCATTTACACGCGCGCGATCCAAAGGATGGGCGGCCGTCGCCGGATCCCAGCGTCTTCATGCAGTTCCTGCCGCGGATCAAGCAAGCCTGCGATGCCGTGATCAACATCACCACCGGCGGCGCCGTTACCATGACGGTCGATCAGCGCATTTCCGCAGCCGAGAAACTGTCGCCGGAAATGTGCTCGCTCAACATGGGTTCGATGAATTTCGCGCTCTATCCGATGGCGCGACGCTTCAAGAACTGGAAGTACGATTGGGAGGAAGGCTACTTGCTCAATTCCGACGCCTATATTTTCCCCAATACCTTTCGCGATATTGAAAAGATCTACAAGACCCTGGGCGAAGGACACGGCGTCAAGTTCGAGCACGAGTGTTACGACGTCGGCCATCTTTACAATCTCGCGCATTGCATCGACCGCGGCTGGTTCAAGCCGCCGGTATTCGCGCAGCTGATTTTCGGAATTCTCGGGGGCATCGGCGCCGACCTAGATAATCTATTGTTCATGAAACGCACTGCCGATCGGTTGTTCGGCGACCAATATTATTGGTCGGTGCTCGCCGGCGGCCGGCATCAAATGAACTTCGGCACCAACGCCGCGATGATGGGCGGCAATATTCGTGTCGGGCTTGAAGACTCGCTCTATATCGGGCCCGGCAAACTTGCGGCGAGCAACGCCGAACAGGTGGCAAAAATCCGCCGCATTGTCGAAGAGCTCGGCTTCGAGATCGCAACGCCAAGCGAAGCACGCGCGACGCTCGGCCTTAAAGGCGCCGATCGCGTCAAGTTCTAGGCGGTCTTCGCGTAGGCCGTGCCATCCCAAATCCAGTGCCGGCTCGATAGGGCCTCGAAGCCGCGCGGGCGAAGTTGCGAATAATGACGGGTATGGCCGATCGCGGCGCCGCCGGCCGTTGTTGCTGCAGGGCTAGGGCTGCCTGCAATAGGCCGAGCATGCGCACCGCGACGGCAGCGCGGTGGTCTTCGAGAAAATCTTTCCGGCGATGTGCGCGGGTGCCCGTTGCGTGAAGGTAAGTCGCAAGTTCGTCGAACCCGCAAAACACCAGGTCCCAGCAGGGATTTGCCAAGGCGGCCGCACCCCAGTCTACGACGATCGGCCCGTCCGGCTGGCGCACAAGGATGTTGTCGAAGTGAAAGTCGCCGTGGACTAAGGTATGCCGTTCCTTGTTTTGCATCCGAGCGAAGAAGTCGCTCATGTGGTGGAAAACCATGGCGCATTGCGCGCCGAGAGTCTCGTCGCGACTGCTGCATCCAGCGAGGCGAAGTCCACGCTCGATTATGCTTGCAACCTCCTGCGCGTCGGGAACTCGGCCGGTCAGCGCGGGGCCAATACCGCGCCGCTCTAACTCAGCGGCGCACGTCTCGAAACGTCGATGAACTGCTGCCAGCTGACGTATCGCGGCTTTCAAATGCTTTTGCGCGCCGCGCCGGCCATGCGGCCCAGAAAATAAGGCCGTTAAGGTCGTGACCGGCGCTTTGGCGCCGCAGTCCTCCATCAGCAGAAGATAGCGGTCCCGCGCCGGGTTCTCGTCGTCGAGGGAAATGGCTTGAAAAAACTTCGGCGTCAGCCGCGGCAATGCCGCATCGACGAGCTGATGCGCGGCGACCTCGCGCAACGACGTGACCTTGGCAACGCAGGAAGCCGTGGCCGCCGCGCCAGTCGATATATCCAGCCTGACTATGCCGTGGCCGGCTGCCGTCCCGGCGCGCTCCGATAGGCTAGCGAGCCTATTCGCAAGCCTCGACAGCATCTTCCGCGCCGGCTTGCTCGGTCGTGACGAATTCCGACAGTTCGCGGAAATGAACGTCTTCGAAATGGGCACGCAGCGCGGCGCTCAAGTCGTCGTTGCGAAATATGTCCCAGCACAGGTGGCAAATGCCGGTATATTCTTTGTCCACGTGGGCGCCGTATCCGAGGTCTCTGACGACAGGTAAAAGCACCGCCGGTCCGCGGTGCACCAATTCGGCGATCATTCTATCGGTTTCCATGCGGAATACCGCTTCCGCTAGTGTATCGTTCTGCGTGTTGCCGCAAGCCAGCGAGGTGGTCATGTCGGCGCCGGCGCAACACGGAAAGACGTCGCCCTTTGGCGAAATTGTAAGGTTGAGTACGCGCTCGCAGCAGCCGTTTTCCCGGATAAACATCAGCCGCAATCTCGGGCGCAGCGCCACGGCCTACCGGATGCACGCGGCCGTTGCCGATCAGCACATGCATGAGATCGCACGGCTGGAAATCGCGTAAAATCTCATCGACGTGATGGCTCTTCGTCGACAGCGTGCGCAGGATGACCGTAATACCAAGACGGCGAGCCGCCCAAAGCAGATGGCGGACGCGTTCGACTTTTATGTAAGGCAGGTGCCAATAATCGATCGACACTTCGAAATAATTCAGCCCGGCTTCCGCGAGTTGCCGCGTCTTGTCGTAAGCGGTCTGCCGGTTAGTCGCCCAAAAGGCATTGGTGGTCGTGCCGATGCGGTCGAAACCGGCACGTTTGGCGTGGCGAAAGATGCTGAGCGCCTTGGGAAAATCGAGAAAGGTCTCGCCGCCGGACAAATGTACACGCTTGCCGAGGTTCGGCAGTTTTATCGCCTGATCGATGATGTGCTCAATGGCTGCCAAATCGAGCTCGGAATCGCCCCGAATATCCGAGCCTTTAGGGCCGGCCGCCTGATAGCACATCGCACAGCGTGCGTTGCAGCGCTCGGTCGATTCGATGACGAGGGCGTTGAAGTGCAGCTTAGCCATTACGCCCCGAGGGTTTGCGGTTCGGCAAGTAAGCGAGGCAAAGCGCTTGAAGCTCCGGCCAGGAGACGAACGTGGAGCTCGCAGGAGTCGACGAAGTGCGTCTTCGCATTCCACTCGCCGGCCGCTTGCGCGAGTTCGAACAAATGCGCCGGGCCCTCGCGGCGCAAGCGAGCGAGCGGTTGACTGTTTCGCGCTCGATGCAAAATCGCTTCGGCGGTTTCCCCCGATAGCGAGCCGAGTTTCATGGCGTCGACACTGATGCCGCGCAGGCAAGGGTGGACATCGCCATTGGGTAGAACGGTGAGAGAGAGACGCTCGGCGCAGCGGTCGTAGGGTTGCGGCGCTGCGAGAAAATAGTCGCTGTCGCTCGCTTGCGCTTCCGGTTGCCTCGGCACGGGCACGATGCGGATGAAGCTCGAGGTGTCGTTGATGGTTTCCAAGCCAAGAAGCTTTAGCGGAAGCAGCGATCCCGGCCGGACGCCGCACTCGATGACCGCGCCCAGATGCTTTTCGCGAAGGGCGCCCAGCAGTGTTTCGCAGCGCGCCAATCCGACATCATCGAGTTCGTCGGCGTCTACGCGCAGGGTGATGACATGTACGGTACCGCTCAGCCGATCGAGGGCCGTGTGCACCGATTCCGGCGAGGTCACCCATGCGCCCGTCGTCCAGATGTGTCCAACGAGGTTATTGGCCGCACCACAGCGCAATATCTTTTCCAAGTCTTCGATGCGGGCGAAAGGCTCAGCTCCGACGATGCGCAGTTCAAGCGCGCTGGGAAAGCAGCCGTCGATCGCGTGGGCGCGAAGAAAGCCGCCGACGTTTTCGATGAATGCGCAAGCCTTTTCTGCCTCCACCTCCCAACCGTATTCCGGAGCGTGAGAGATGACGCCATCGCGCCGCAGACACAGCGTGATGGCGTTGAAAAGGGAGGTGGAGTGCGGGACGACGTTCGCCATCACGCAATCAGCGTAGCAACCGCAACCGCGTATAACAGAGTGTTGGTGCCGTCCGCGTCGCCCATCTTGGACGACTTCACGCCGGCTTGCAGCTGACCGACTGCCTCGGGCGTGATCTTGGTCAGTTTTTGCATGTCGGCCGGCGACACTTGTATGCCAGCGTCGGTCACCGCCTTTTGCGGGTTCGCCGTGAACGCCTGCCGAAACGAAGCATCCTTTACGATTTTCTGAAGTACGGTCACTTGAGCGGTACTGAGCAAAGCCATGGTTTTCCCTCCAGTCTGACACAACCATACCGTGCGCTATACAGCCATTGATTGTCAATATGTCTTTAAACTCGTATAACGTGTGGAGTGGCCCAGGCGCGCGCGGGGCTTGGGGCCGGCCAGAGGTAAGGCTAAAGAACTTTCTAGAGGTGGCGATCCGCGCGGCAACGGAGCTGCTCGCCAAATGGCTGCGAGCTGGGCAAGCGGCTTGACCCTGCAACGGCCGCGACGTTACATCCCCGGCCTTGACCCGCGGTCCCCGTGAAAAGGATCGCCTTGTCCGATCAATCGGGCGGTTAGCTCAGCGGGAGAGCACTTCCTTGACATGGAAGGGGTCGCAGGTTCGATCCCTGCACCGCCCACCATCTCCCAGCCTTGTTACGGCGGTGACGCCGCAACACGGCCGAAGATGGAAATAGCTCACATGCCTTCCGCTTTCTTGCGCACGTCGCACTCGTGCCAGAACTGCGGCCAATGCAATCCTTCCGGACGCTTTCCCGACGCCTTCAGTGCTTTCCACTCGGCGGAGCACCCGTGCAGGCGGGCGAGATAAGCTTGCCGGCCCGGCGAGCCGGTCTTCGCCGCCCCCGCAGGAGGTGGTGCCATGGGCTTCTCGGCGGCGGGCGGAGGCGGTGCGGGCATAGGTTCAGCGGCGGCGCTGGCGCACTCCGCCTTGCGGAACTCGTTCCACTTCATGCCGTTAAGCGTGCCGGCTTCCTTCGCCGCCTTGTACTTGGCGCTGCATTCCTTGCTGGACAGCGCTTGCGCCGAATTTGCCGCCAGAGCGGTGACGCCGAGCAGCATGGCGGCGCAGATGGTCAGATGACGTATGAGCATGACAGGCTCCAATTCCTTCGCTCGATGAAAACGGTTAGCTGCCGGTCGCGTCTGACAGGCACTTCTGGGTAAAGCTTGTCTGCGCGGCGCCGTGCAATTTCTGCGCGGCCGCCTGATCGTTGCAGCACTTCTTGGCGAAGCTGGTCAGCGCCGCGCCATGCAAGTTCTTGGCGCCGGCCTGCATTTGGCAGCTGTCGTCGGCGAGCGCCGCGGTGACCACGAAGAGCGACGCGATAACAATTGCGATGTGCTTCATTTTCCTTCCCCTCAAAAGCGGCCGTCCCGCGAGCAAAGATAGCTGATCGCGGGTTTTGGCCTAAGATGATTTCAACGCGCCGTTCGGCGACGCCTTGTCGATGATATCGGGCAAAAACTTCGCCAGCATCGCCAATGTCTGATCGACGGGCAATCCGAGATGGCGGGCAAATTCCTGCACCTGAGCGTTACCGAGTACCGCTTTGAGCTGATCCTCGGTGATCGGCATATTGGCGCCGGGGCCGAGCCATGACTGGACCTGGGTATTTAGGCCGCCGTTCTGCAGCGCGGTGACGAGGCCGTTGAGATCGTGATATTGCGTTTTCGCCAGCACGCCGTTGATCAGAGCCGGAAGGGCGGCCGCTTCGACTTGTCCTAACGCGCCTTTCAGTGCGTCGCCAAGGCCTAAACTATCCAACAAACCCATGACTATTCTCCTCAACTCTGCGGAATTCCGCAGCCTAGTGTGGCGCAAGTCATGTCAGCCCTGCGAATGAAGCCTACTCGAACATTGGGCTACGCGGAAGGGCTCGACGTCGCGTTTCCCGCATAAGTGTCAGTTCAGCATTGGAAAACATCAGAAAATTTTAACTGGCGCGGTTGCGCGCCGAGAACCCGAAACCTGCGACCGCCACGAGAGCAAGTGAGACGAGAACATTGTAGCCGGCGAGCGAAACGCCGAGAAACCGCCAGGCGGCTTCGTCGCAACGAACGACGCGGATCGACTGCAATTGATCGAGCAGCGGACCTTTGGCGGTGAAATCGGTGACCGGGCCTGAGCAATCAGTAGGGCCGGCCCAAAACCGCCACTCGACGCCGGCGTGGTAAGCGCCGAGCGCCGCGCTCACAAGCATGGCCACGAGGAGGGCGGCAAAGCCGGCGGCAACGACGCTGCGCGGCGCGCGCAAGTGCGCGGCGACAGCGACTAACAGGGAAAGCGGAATGACCACGTAGTATGGCACGCGCTGTTCGAGGCAAAGCGGGCAGGGCGGCAATTTGAGCACGAATTGGAAAAACCAGACGCCGAGCAGCGTCGCCAAGCTGACGGCGAAAATGGCCAGCGCCGCCGTTGCGGCCGGGTCGCGGCGCAGGTTGTCGCTGAAGGTCGTTTTCATAATGCGTGCGGCGCAAAAGGCGGTAAGGACGCCGGCAATGTGCCGATCTTTGGAGCGGAAGCAAGGCCACGAGTGGGCGGCGCCGCGTTAAGCCCGTCAGGCTCTGGAGCATGATCGGGAAAAGTGATAGGTGCCGCTTGCCTAAGCCCGTGTGGCGGAATTGGTAGACGCGCACGACTCAAAATCGTGTTCCGCAAGGAGTGGGGGTTCGATTCCCTCCACGGGCACCACCATACTCTTTGAGATAGTTGGCTTTTCCTTCAACCGCGGTTTTGGCTTGGAGAACGGACGGCTCTCAGCTTTTGTATGTGTCTCTGATACAGAGGGATGATCGCCAACGTTGCAATCAACCCGATGATCAGTGGCAGCGTCGCGATGAAAAATATCTGCTGTGCCGGTAGTTTCGCGCTAAACGCGAAGCCGCCGAGCAACGGCCCCAGCGCCCCGCCGATCCGCCCAATCGCGAAGTTCGATCCCACCCCCCACGCTCGAATATAGGTCGGATAAATATTCGCTTCGGTCGCGATATTTCCGAACTGCACTCCGAGAATGCAAAACCCGGCGCCAAACATCAGTGCCAGAAGAAAGTAGGGCGAAACAAACGGCATCCCAACACAGGCGATGATCGGTATCGCGCAGCCAAAAAGAATGGGCACGGGGATGAATCCGTATTTATCAAGAAAGCGCATCGAGATAAGACCCGCCAACGTTCCTCCGAATTGAAAGAGCGTCGTCGCGATCGCGGCCTGGGCAACCGAGATGCCCGAGGCCGAAAGCACGGTCGGCATCCACTGATTCATGAAATAAAGACTCATCACGGCGATAAAATTCGAAATCCAGAAGAGGGGCGTAAGTACCGCGAGCCGGCCTGTGAGCAACGCCGGCATCGAAAAACGCGAACGGTTCTCTTCTCCGCTGATCACAAACTCGGTGTCGGAATCGATCACGAGGTCGGAGCGCAGTTTCTTGAGCAGCGTAACCAGCTCGTTGCGGCGCCGCGGGCGCAAAGCCAGAAACTTGATCGACTCCGGGAGCGTGATGGCAAGAATCGAGGCAATGACAATCGGCGCGATACCCCCGATCCAAAACAGACTGCGCCAGCCATATTCTCCCATAAGCTTTGCCGCGACGAAGCCGGGCAGTCCGCCTCCGAAAGTCACACCCGTGAAGATCAGCACAACCAGGGTCGCGCGAACGCGGGCTGGAGCGAATTCATTATTCAACGTTACGACGATCGGCAGCATTCCTCCGAGGGCGACGCCGGCGAGCACACGCACGACAATCAGTTCGGTGAGGCTGTTGGTCAGCACTGCGGCCAAAGTGAAGAGGCCGAAGAAATAAGCGCCGCCAACAATGACACGCTTGCGGCCAAACTTGTCCGATAGAAATCCAAAAAGCGGCGGCCCGATGAAACCAGCCGCGATTGAACTGGAGAATAGCGCGCCGAGTTCCCGACCGCTCAGGTTCCATTCTTTGAGAATGCCTGGTCCGGCGTAGGCGGCGGCGCCGAGATCGAACCCGTCGGTCATCAACACCAGAAAGGAAAGCAGTATAAGCTTGATGTGAAAGCCGCCAATTTTCTGGTCGTCAAAAACCCGCTCAATGTCGATCACTCTGGCCATAGTCGTCTCTTACCCTGTTGTGCCGATTCGTGCGCAGCTACGGCCTGATCGGGACGGTATTGCGCAGCTTATTGTGTTTCGTGCCCCGGTCTGCTTTCGCGGCCGTGATGGCCTGCCAGATCTGCGATGGTGTCGCAGGCATTTCGACATGCGTTACGCCGAACTCGGCTAGCGCGTCGACGATGGCGTTGATCGTAACGCCAAGTGCGGGGGTTGTTCCGCCCTCGCTCCCCGGGCGGAAGCCAAGCGGGTGGCTGCTGGCCGGCACCTCGCTGAGCGCCGTCGTGAAGGACGGCAAGTCAGCCGCTCGCGGCAGCGCGTAGTCCATCAGCGAGGCCGACAGGTTCTGGCCGGATTCCGGATCAAAGCAGCATTGCTCGAACAGCGCTTGCCCAATGCCTTGCGCGATTCCGCCATGAGTCTGTCCGTGCAGGATCATCGGATTGAGGGCGCGGCCGACGTCGTCCACTGATGTGTAGCGTTGGATGGTCAGCGCACCGGTTTCTGGATCGACCTCCAGTTCGCAGACTGCGGTGCCGTAGGGGAATGCGAGACCGGGTCGCGTCTGATCGGATATCGCGGCCAGCGGCCCCTTTAATTCATCGGGCAACGCGCTTTCCTCCGTCGCGGCGGTGGCGATCCGGAAGATGTCGATCGCGTGGTCGGTCCCGGTCACGCGAAAGCAACCATCGGCGAAGCTGACGTCGGCCACATCGGTTTCGAACAGCACCGCAGCGATCAGCCGACCTTTGTTAATTATGTCG
>Ga0209006_10002170_pt1 | contig 17870 bp, 9 predicted proteins | sample JacPin_JW_Ref_O2_FD_188567 | JGI IMG/M metagenome (GOLD analysis project Ga0209006, IMG submission 188567) | Forest soil microbial communities from Algoma, Ontario, Canada - Jack Pine, Ontario site 1_JW_Ref_O2 (SPAdes) (version 2) | ecosystem: Environmental > Terrestrial > Soil > Boreal... | reverse complement strand
CGACCTCGAAGCCAAATCCATCAGCCACGAACACACTTATAACGAAGATACCGCAGATGCGGCGCAACTCGAATCCACGCTCATGCGGCTTTCCGAGATGGTCGGACGCCGCCTGCGCGAAGCCGGCTTCTACGCCCGTACGCTGCAACTCAAACTGCGCCACAAAGATTTCACCACCATCACCCGCGCCCACACGTTGCCCGCGTCAACGCAACTCGACAACGAAATTTTCGAGCACATCCGCACACTATTTCGCCGCAACTGGAAGCCAGGCCAGCAGGTGCGGCTGCTGGGCGTGCAGGCTTCCTCCTTTGGCGAGCAATCTGAACAAATCAACATGCTCGAGAGCGCTCGCCAGCAGCGCTGGAAAGACGCTCTCGCCGCCGCCGACCGCCTCCGCGACAAGTTCGGCGAATCCAGCGTGAGCCTCGCCGCCGGCCTGCGCGGAAGTTTCCGCGAGCGCACGCACGAAAATCCGGCGGGCTTGCCGGGAAAGGGCAAACCGCCCAAATCTAACGCCTGACGGGTGCGTCAGCCCGAGTTGCAAAACTCTGCGCATTGCAAAATCCTTCACGTTGACAAGCCTTCCCCCTAATGGGAACATGACCTCTCCCCGCTGCTTCGTCGGCAGAATGCGTCAATCTCCTCGGAGAAACCAACGATTTCAAGCTAACTGTCCGCAATGGCCCGCTTGCGGACGGATGTTCGAGTTGGCCGGTGCGCCGGCCAGAGGATGTCAAATGCTGAAGTTCTGTCGCATCGCCGCTCTAGTCCTCTGCAGTACGTTCTTCTCCTCGGTCTTCCTCGTCGCACAGAACACCGAAATTCCTGCCAACATCAGCCAGATTCAGCACATCATTTACATCATCAAAGAGAATCGCTCTTTCGACAGTTATTACGGCACTTTTCCGGGTGCCAACGGCGCCACCACCGCGACCATCTCCACCGGACAGACCATCAATATGGGCCACCAGGCCGATCAGATGCCCAACGACATTACGGGCCACGGGTGGTTTGACGCGATTACCGGCATGGACGGCGGCAAGATGGACCGCTTCGATCTGGTGACCGCCGGAAGCGTCAACGGTGACTATCTCGGCTTCCAGCAGCTCTACCAAACGGATATTCCCAACTACTGGAAGTACGCGCAGAACTTTGTTCTCGCCGACAACATGTTTTCCTCGCTGCAGGGTGCGAGTTTTCCCAACCACCTTTATACGATTGCGGCGCAGTCCGGCGGCGTCTGGAACAACACGCTCCAGATTGACGGCAAGGGACAGATCTGGGGATGCGACGCCAATCCGAACGCGCAGGTTCCCGCGCTCGACAGCAATCTCATCGTGACCAAGCCGTTTCCATGTTTCGATTTTCAGACATTGGCCGACTTGCTCGATGGAGCCGGCTTGACCTGGAAGTATTACGCTCCGTCGAAGGGCAGTGCGGGCTACGTATTTTCCACCTACGATGCGATCAACCACATCCGCAACACTTCGTTGTGGACCGAGCATGTTTTTCCCGACACGCAATTTGCCATCGATGCGAAGGCCGGAAATTTGCCCAACGTCGCCTGGCTGGTGACCACGGGAAAATCCAGTTTCGGCACCGGCGGTGGCGGAGGAACCACGGCCTCGGTGGATAACAATGAGCATCCGCCGGGCAGCGTTTGCTCCGGAGAAAACTGGTCGGTCACGCAACTGAACGCGCTGATGAACGGTCCCAACTGGTCTTCGTCCGCAGTCTTTCTAACGTACGACGACTTTGGCGGATTCTACGATCATGTGCCGCCTCCGTCAGTGGATATTTACGGCCTGGGACCGCGCGTCCCGCTGCTCATCATTTCTCCCTACGCCAAGACCGGATACATTTCTCACACACAGTACGAACTTTCGTCGATCCTGAAATTCGCCGAAGAAGTATTCGGCCTGCCCAGCCTGGGCCAGCGCGACGTGACTGCCAACGACACCACCGACAGCTTCGACTTCACTCAATCGCCACGCTTGCCCTACCTGCTCAAGACGCGCATCTGCCCTCCGCTTTCCGCGGGCAATGAAAATTATGGCTGGGAGCAGATCGGCGGTACGGCTCCGGCGCGCAAAATTACCATCACCAACGATCAGACGAAGACTCTTACTTTAACCAGCGAGACGGTAACCGGTCCCTTCGCCATTAGCGCCAACACCTGCGGAACGTCACTCACCGTCGGCGGTTCCTGCGCGGTCTCGGTTACCTTCAAGCCGACTACCGTCGGCCCGCAGACGGGAGCGCTCACCGTGGTCGACAGCGGCATGACCAGCCCCGAAAAAAGCAGTCTCGCGGGAATCGGTTCCGCGCTTTCCACTTCGCCGCTGAGTGTAACCTTCGCCAGCACTTTCATTGGCGTTACCACCGCCCCGAAGACTTTTACTGTCAAGAATGTTGGAACCGCTGCCGTCACAATTTCTCAAATTCAGGCAGTCGGCGAATTCGCACAGACCAACACCTGCGGAAAATCTTTGGCCGCAGGAAAGACCTGCACCATTAGCGTTACCTTTTCTCCCACGACGACTGGCACGGTCGAAGGCGGCCTGAACATTCTCAGCAGCGATCCCGCCAGCCCGCAGACCCTTGACTTGAAGGGAACATCGACCGCGGTCAGTCTTTCGGAGACAACTCTGACCTTCCCCACGCAAAAGGTCGGCACTACGAGCGCGCCGCTGAAGTTTACTCTCACCAATACCAGCGCCATCCCGCTGAACATCGGCACCGTCGCCACGACGGGCGATTTCGCTCAGACCAACACCTGCATCAGTCCGCTGGCTGCCACCGCGAACTGCGTGGTCACCATTACCTTCACTCCCACCGCCATCGGCACGCGCACGGGAACTTTCAGCATCGCCGACAGCGACTTCCAAAGTCCGCAAAACGTGAGCCTGACCGGCACAGGAGACTGAAGGCGCTTCACTGGAGATTCATGTGGGGACAGCCGCCCATAGCCTGACCCTGAGCGGAGTCGAAGGGGCTGTCCTGGCCTGAGCATTTGACCTCCATCCCGCCGCCGCACTAAGATTTCGCTTCGTTCCAGGAGCCTCCATGCGCAAGGTTTTTCCGCTCATCCTCGTTCTGGTTTTTTCTTTTCTCTTCCAACTCAATGCCACAGCCCAAGCCGACCCGCCATTGCTCTTGCGCGACCCCACGCTCAGCAAGACGCAGATCGTATTCAACTACGGCGGCGATCTCTGGATCGTGAGCCGCGATGGCGGCGACGCCCGCAAGCTCACCTCCGGCATTGGCACCGAGACCAGTCCCGTCTTTTCTCCGGACGGAACCCAAGTCGCATTTAGCGGCGAATATGACGGCAACGTTGATGTCTACGTCGTCTCCGCGTCTGGAGGCGAGCCGCGCCGCCTGACCTACCATCCCGCCGACGAATATGTTCTCGGCTGGACGCCCGATGGCAAGAATATTCTGTTCAACTCCTGGGGTAACAGCTTCAGGCACTTTGAATTTCAGCTCTACACGGTTCCCGTCGAAGGCGGATTTCCCACGCAGCTCTCTATCCCGATTGCCGCCGAGGCCTCATATTCGCCCGACGGATCTCATCTCGCCTACGTCCCCCATATTCAGTGGGAAGCCGCGTGGAAGCGCTACCACGGCGGCCAAACCACTCCGATCTGGATCGCTGACCTCAAAGATTCCAGCATCGTCAAAGTTCCCCGCGAGAACTCCAACGACCACTATCCCATGTGGGTGGGCGACACGGTCTATTTCCTCTCCGATCGCAACGGCCCGGTCAGCCTCTTCGCCTATGACACAAAATCCAAACAAGTTTCCGAAGCTCTGCACAACGATGGCCTCGATTTCAAAACCGCTTCCGCCGGGCCCGATGCCATCGTGATCGAACAGTTCGCCGCGATCAAGCTCTACGATCCGAAAACGCATCAGGCCAAAAGTATTTCCATCCACGTCGCCGGAGACATTGACGCCGTGCGCCCGCACTTCGCCAAGGTCGATCCCAAACGCATTCAGAATTTCAATCTCTCGCCCACCGGCCAGCGCGCCGTGTTTGAAGCCTGGGGAGAAATTTTTACCGTGCCCACTGACAAGGGCGACATTCGCGATATCACTCGCTCCCCGGCCGTCGCCGATCGCGATCCCGCATGGTCGCCCGACGGCAAATCGATTGCCTATTTTTCCGATGAGTCGGGAGAATACGAACTCGCAATCCGCGATCAAAATGGCCTGGGCGAAGTGCGCCACATCAATCTCGGCAACCCGCCGTCATTTTTCTATGGGCCAACGTGGTCGCCCGACAGCAAGAAAATTGCCTACACCGATAAGCGCCTGCAACTCTGGTATGTCGATCTCGACAAGCCCACGCCGAAGCTCGTCGACTCCGATTATTTTGGCGGCTTCGGTCCCACGCAGCTCAATCAGACCTGGTCGCCCGACAGCAAGTGGATCGCTTACACGAAGCAGTTGCCCAGCGGCCTGCACGCGCTTTTTGTCTACTCGATCGAGACCGGCAAGTTCTCGCAGATCACCGACGGCATGAGCGATGTGCTCTATCCCAGCTTCGATAAGAACGGAAAATATCTCTACTTCACCGCTTCAACCAACACTGGGCTCTCGACTGCGGGCCTCGACATGTCGAGCGACGAACACCCTGTTTCGCGCAGCGCCTATATCGCGGTCTTAAGCAAAGACGAGAAATCGCCGCTGGCCCCCGAAAGCGACGAGGAGAAGCCTAAAGAGGAAAAGAAACCCGGCGAGGACAAAGATAAAGACAAAGCAAAAGAGAACGAGAAGTCCGCGGGAAAGGAAAAAGCCAAGGACGCAAAATCCGCGAAAGCGACGGATAACGACAAAGACAAACCGAAGGACGATGATAAAGGCAAAGACAAAGACAAGGATAAGGACAAAAAAGAAGAGCCGGTTGTCGTGAAGATCGACCTTGAGGGCATCGATCAGCGCATCCTCGCTCTGCCTATCGCCAGCAAGAACTACGTCAACATGCTATCCGGCAAATCCGGAATTCTGTTTCTCTCCGAAGGGCCGATAGTACAGACCAATGACGATGGCCCCGAGCTCAACCAGACCATCCAGAAGTTCGATCTCAGCAAACGCAAAGTCGACAAGTTCCTCGAAGACATCAACGACTACACGATTTCTTTCGACGGCGAAAAAATCCTCTACCGCAAGGGCGATCAATGGAGCACCGCCTCCGCCGATGAAGGTCCGGGCAGCAGTGGTCCGCCCAAGCCCGGCTTCGGCCCGCTCAAACTCGATGGCTGGCAGGTCTACGTTGAGCCTCGCCCCATGTGGAAGCAGATCTATAACGAGACGTGGCGTATCGAAAGAGACTTCTTTTATGATCCTCACTATCACGGCCTCGATCTCGACAAAGCAAAAAAGAAATACGAGCCGTATCTCGCGGGCATCGCCTCCCGCGAAGAGCTCACTTATTTATTCGAAGAATGTCTGGGTGAACTGACGGTCGGCCACATGTTCGTGGGCGGCGGTGAAAAGCCGGAACCGAAAAAAGTCAAAGGGGGCTTGCTGGGCGCCGATTACAGCCTGGAAAATGGCCGCTATCGCATCGCCAAAGTTTACGACGGAGAAAATTGGAATCCCGGCATGCAAGCCCCGCTTACCCAGCCCGGCGTCAACGTCAAAGCCGGCGACTACATCATCGCCGTCAATGGCAGGCCGCTGCACTCCACTGACATCATCTACAGTTTCTTCGAGGAAACCGCGGGTCAACAAGTTGTGCTGAGAGTCGGCCCGAATCCCGACGGCAAAGACTCCCGCGAGGTCACGGTCGTTCCCCTCGATAGCGAAGAAAATCTCCGCCATCTCGCGTGGATCGAAAACAACCGGCGCAAAGTCGATCAGGCTGCGGGCGGCCGCATCGCTTACGTTTACGTCCCCAATACCGGCGGCGCCGGCTACACCAGCTTCAACCGATATTTCTTTTCGCAAGTCGGCAAAGAGGGCGCAATCATCGACGAGCGCTTCAACGAAGGCGGCCAGCTCGCTGACTACATCGTCGATTATTTGAAGCGTCCGCTGATGAGCAAGGTCGTCACTCGCGAAGGCCATGACTGGTCCAGCCCGTCCGAAGCCATCTATGGCCCCAAGGTCATGATTATCAATGAAATGTCGGGCTCCGGCGGCGACGCGTTGCCCTGGTACTTCCGCAAAGCCAGCATCGGCCCGCTCGTCGGCAAGCGTACGTGGGGAGGACTTGTCGGCATCGGTGGCTATCCCGAATTGCTGGACGGCGGACGCGTCACCGCTCCGCGCGCCGCAATCTACGGCTTGAACGGCGAGTGGGAAGTCGAGAACCACGGCGTCGCTCCGGATTTCGATGTAGATCTCGACCCAGCGGCTTGGCGCCAGGGCCACGACGCGCAACTCGACAAGGCGATCGAAGTAGTGATGCAGGAACTAAAAGATCATCCGCTGCCGCAATACAAGCGGCCCGCATATCCGAATTATCACGAGCACGACGATCTGGGCGCGAAGTAGAAGACCGAGAAGGTGAAGGGATCGAATTGTGGGGACGGCCGCCCTCGGCCGTCCGCCGCGCGGAGCGCGGCAAGTTGGCTCTATTCTCCCGCGCCCATCATCACGATCGGCATCGTAGGAGTCTCCGCCCCAGCCTCATTCTCGACGGTAATGGCAAACGCCTTAGCCTCAGTCCCGGCCGGCAGCGGAGGATTGGTAATGGTCACGCTTCCGTTGGCATCAGGTTTGAATAATCCAGCTGGAATCGGGTTGCCCTTCACCGGAATCAGCCACAATTCGTAGGCTTTTTGCGGCGGCAGAGCGGGCATATTCGAAGCCAGAAAAACCAAACTTCTGCGGCTCTTCAAATAAAACGCCTTGCCCTGCGGCTGCGGAGGAGTCTTGCCCGCCACCAGCGTAAAGTGCTGCCCCTCAGGATTCGTAATCGTTTCGACAAATTTTTCCGCGGCGTCCAATTCCAAAGCCTGCTGCCCAACCTGCCCGCGCCAGGTGATGACCTCGCGCTTCAACTCGGCATTCTCTTTCCACAACGAAGTCGCAAACACCAACACGGCCACTGCCGCGGCCCATCCCAGAATGCCCCACCAGGACCGTCGCGGCTCGGAATATTTATCCGTCGACAAGGGTGCCCCATCCTTGCGCGTGTTCTGCGCTCGCGCGGGGAAGGCAGTCCTCGGCTCTTTCGCAAGCGCATCCAGCAATCTCTGCCGCGCCCGCAGCGGAGGCTTCGGCCCCGCCGCAGAAAGCGCCAGCAGCGCGCCATCTCCGCGCAGTTGCTCCAGTTCCAGCCGGCAAGCCGCGCACCCGGCGAGATGCTGTTCCAGCGCCGCGCGCTCTTCTCCCTCCAGCGCCGCCAGCGCGTAAAGCGCGAGGTCCTCAGCGAATTGTTCGTGCCCACTCATCAATATGTACGACCAAATACCCGCCGGGTGCCCCACCCTTCTCGCGTTCTGTGCGAGAGGGTGGGGGTTTTGACTCCCTAACCCTGAAACGCCTTCCTCAACACCATCAACCCCGACCGAATTCTCGTCTTAATCGTTCCCAGCGGCTCGCCCGTTTTCGCAGCAATCTCCGTATGGCTCAGCCCTTCGAAATACGCCATCTGCAGCGCATCCCGCTGCGGCCCAGGCATCGCGCCCAACACGCTTCGAACTTTTTCCGCCGCGCGCGCCCGGTCCGCGTCCCCCGCCAAGTCAGGAGCCACCGAGACCACGCAATCTTCAATATCGGTTTCCGGACGCCGTTTACGGAGAGAATCAATTGCACGATTGCGTGTAATGACAGCCAGCCATGCCCCCAAACTTCCGCGTGCGGCGTCGAACGCTCCCGGATTCCGCCACAATTGCAGGAACACCTCCTGCAACACGTCTTCCGCCGCCGCCGCTTCGCCCAACACACGCAATGCCACCGCATACACTACGGACGAGTAGCGGTCATAGAGCACCGCCATCGCGCCCTGGTCGCCCGATTTCAAGGCCATCACCGTAGCCAGGTCGGGCGAAATCGCTTGTCCTTCGGAACTCGACAATCGCTGACTTCTTCCTGTTAAAGGTACGTTACAAAACCGCCGCCGGATTGCAGCCCTTTCGTGCCTAGCCACGAACCCGACCGCCAAGGTTACTACAAGTTACGAATGGGTGCGCAAGAGCGCGAGGAGGGAATCGATGAGGCCTTGCTGAGTACTCACCGCTCATAGCTCATAGCTCATAGCACACCGCTCTCACTGGCTCAGCTTGATCGCTAACTGCCGCTCCGGCGGCGTCATCTCACTCCACAGTTTTTTCAAGTCGGTTTGCAGAGAATCGTTGTCCGGCTCCTTGCGCAGGGCAATCGCAAACCATCGATAAGCCGTAGGCAGATCGCGCGGCGCACACAGTCCCGCTGAATACAGTGCGCCAAGAGAAATCATGGCCTTCGCATTGGATTGGTTCGCCGCCTGCCGCACCATCTTCACTCCGCGATCGCAATCCTGCGCCACGCCGCGTCCATAAATATATTTCTCACCTTCCGCCACCACATCGAGAGGCTTCGCCGCGTGCGGCTTGGCCAGCGGCGCAGGTTTCGCCGCCGCGGGTGCGGACTCTGCATCGTCGGAATTCTCAGCGTCATCGTCGGTATTCGCCGCGGCCTTGCCGTCAGATCCTCTTTTCGGATTCGCCGCCGCAGCAGACGCGGCGTTCCCCGCATCCGTCGCATTCGCATCAGGATTCGCAGCCGTGCCCTTATCCGCAGCGGAGTTCGCGGGCGCATCCGTCGGCGTCTTCGCGGCGGCAGCGGAATCAACCGGAATCACAGCATCGTTGTTTGAGCTGCCCCCGCTTGCGGGAGCCGCAGCCGCCGCTCCTCCCGCAGCCGGCGGAACCGGCGCTCCGGGCTGCGCTGCACCGGCGGGACCGTTAGCGGTTGCGGTCGTTGTAGAATTCGCCGCGCCCGCCGGAGCATTTGATGCATTGGAGTTGTCACCACCAGAATTCGCCGCTGGCGGCGAACTCGTCTCGCTGCTCGCCCCGCCTAGAGTCTTTTTCATCCCCGCAGTCAGCCAGTCCAGCCCTTCATTCCGCCAGCGCAAGTATCCCAATCCCGAAGCCAGCACCAGAGCGATGACGATCAAAACATATTTGCCCGCCCCGCCCTTCGGTTCCTCTTCGTCTTCGAGCAGATAATCGAGGCTGCGCGGCGAATTGTCCGGCCGGGAGCCGCGTCCTAACGCCCCACCGCGCGCCGGCCCCGGCTGATTCAAGCCCAAAAACGATGGCCCGGAAATTATGGGCTGCGAATCCGATTCGATCTCTCGCGGCCGCACCGGTTCTGGAAGATGCTGCGCCGGTATCGGCGCCGGAGCTGGCTTGGCGCTTACACCGGCAGGCCGCGCCGCGGGAGAAGCCGTGGGTTCTGTCCCCCGGGTTGCAAGTGGTCCTACAGGCACACCCGCTTCCGACGGCGCAAGCAGCGTCGCCCCGCACATCCCACAGAACCGGTTCAGTCCCGGATTGTCATTTCCACAGCGCGAACAGCGCACAAAATTTCCTCACTTACTAGATTACGACATTTGCGCCGCGTTCGGCATAGTCCCGTATGAGCAAGGTAAGAGGCAAAATCTTCTCCTGCCGTTGTCGCCGTTGAAATTCTTAATCGATCGAGAATGCGGCAAAAACTCATCTCCTCGGCGAACGTCCGGCGAATCGCCCCAGCGCTAGCCGGCAAGATGCGGGCGCTACCCGCGTCAGCCCCTCTGCCACGCTGGACGCCAAATCGCTTTTGACTTCCCTCATCCCACGTCCTACCATGAGCAAACTCGGAATACGTATCGCCCATCATGTCCGGGAAGGCACGATGAGCTCGAGCCAACGCGCGCCTGCGCCTGAGCAGCCATAACCGTCAGAAAATGATCGGACAGACCATTTCGCACTATCGCATTCTGCAAAGTTTGGGCGGCGGCGGCATGGGCGTGCTCTACGAAGCCGAGGACGTCACGCTGGGCCGCCACGTCGCCCTGAAATTCCTCTCCGATGAACTCGCCCAAAGTCCTACGGCCCTCGAACGCTTTCGCCGTGAGGCCCGCGCCGCCTCCGCGCTGAATCATCCCAACATCTGCACCATTCACGAAATCGGAGAATATGAAGGCCGCGCTTTCATCGTGATGGAACTGCTCGAAGGCATCACGCTCAAGCACCGCATCGCCGGCCGCCCGCTCGAGATCGAAGAACTTCTATTGCTCGGTACCGAAATCGCAGATGCCCTCGATACCGCCCACACCGCAGGCATCGTTCATCGCGACATCAAACCCGCCAACATCTTCATCACCAAACGCGGCCATGCCAAAGTTCTGGATTTCGGTCTGGCCAAGCTTCTGACGAACGATCAGGTGCACGATTCGCTCGCCACGCAAAGCGACGACCGTGCCGATCTCACTTCCGCCGGAGACACCGTGGGCACCGTCGCCTACATGTCGCCCGAGCAGGCGCTGGGCCGCCCGCTCGATCCCCGCACCGACCTGTTCAGTTTCGGCGTCGTGCTCTACGAAATGGCCACCGGACGCGCCGCCTTCGTCGGCACCACCACCGCCGCAATTTTCGATGGCATCCTGCACGGCGCGCCGGTGGCTCCGGTTTACTTGAATCCGCAAACTCCCGCAGAACTTGCACGCATTATCAACAAAGCTCTGGAGAAAGATCGCGAGCTGCGCTACCAATCCGCCAGGGAAATGCGCAGCGACCTCAAGCGCCTGAGGCGCGAGACCGATCCCCGCGCACCCATTACCGGCCGCGCCACCGCATCCGACCTTACCCCACCCCACGCTGTCTCCGCCGACAAGAAGATTTCTAACGTGGGTCCCGTTCCTCCATCCGCAATCTCGCAAAACACACCAGCCCCTCCAAATCGCGCCAATCTCCGCAGCTACTTTTCCACCTTCGCCATCATCTTTCTCTTCTTCCTCGCCGTCGCCGGTCTCTACTACCGGACGCACCGCGCCCGAACCCTCGCCCCCAAAGACACTATCGTCCTCGCCGACTTCGCCAATTCCACCGGCGACCCCGTATTCGACGACACGCTGCGCCAAGGTCTCAGCTTGACCCTGTTGCAATCGCCGTTCCTCAACATTCTTTCCGACGATCAAGTCGCGGCGACGCTCAAACAAATGACGCGCCCCGCCGAGACACCGCTCACGCCCGCCGTCGCCCGCGAAGTCTGCCAACGCTCCGGCAGCCGGGCGTACATTTCCGGAGCTATCGCCAGCCTCGGCACCGACTACGTGATCGGCCTCAGAGCCGTGAACTGCGCCAGTGGAGACCTCCTCGCCCAACAGCAAGTCACCGCACCCGCCAAAGAAAAAATTCTCGCCGCCCTGAGCGGCGCGGCCACCAATTTGCGCCACGATCTCGGCGAATCCCTGGCCACCGTGCAGAAGTTCGACACTCCACTCGAGCAAGTCACCACTTCTTCGCTCGAAGCTCTCAAGGAATACAGCCTGCAAATCAAAGCTATGCGCGAAAAAGGTTCCGCCGCAGCCCTGCCTCATGGCCTGCGCGCCGTGGAGCTCGATCCTCACTTTGCGCTCGCCTATTGGGCCATTGGCGGCAATTACACCGACATGGGCGAGTTGGGCCACGCCCGCGATTGTTTCGGCAAAGCTTTCGAATTTCGCGACCGCGCCAGCGAGCGCGAAAAACTTCTTATCGCCGGCTACTACTACCTCGACGTTACCGGAGAACTCGACAAGGCCGCGCAGATTTATCAGGAATGGATCGAGAGTTATCCCCGCGACTACGTCGCCTACGGCAGCCTCGGCCTGGCTCAACTCGAATTGGGACTCTATGAAAAAGCTTTGGAAGCGAATCGCGAATTCCTGCGCCTCTCGCCCGGCAATGTCATCGCCTACGTGAACCTGAGCGGCGGCCTCATGGCGTTGCAACGCAACACCGAAGCCCGCCAAGTCCTGATGGACGCCGAACAGCGCAAGCTCGACGAATTGCAGATTCACCAGAATCTGTATGCGCTAGCCTTCATAAGTGGAGACCCTGCCACGATTGCCAACGAGAGTTCGTGGCTGGCCAGCCACCCCGAATACCGCAGCAAAGGCCTGTCGCTCGACTCCGACACCGCGGCCTACTCCGGCCAGCTGCGGCAGGCCCGCCAACTCACCGCGCAAGCCGTTGAAGCCGCCGCACGCGCAGCCAACAAAGAAAATGCCGCCATGTTTCAGGCGACCGCAGCTTTGCGCGAAGCCGCCTTCGGCAACTCCGGCGAAGCCAAAGAAGCCGCAGGCGCAGCGCTCAAACTCTCTCCCGAAAGCCCCGGAGTTCAAACCGAAGCCACTCTGGCCTTCGCCCTGAGCGGCGACACCTCCCGCGCCGAAGCCATGGCCAAAGATCTCTCCGCCAGGTTTCCTCTCGACACTCAAACGCAATCGATTTGGCTCCCCGTCATCAACGCCCAACTCGCGCTCAATAACAAAAATCCGCAAGCCGCAATCGACATTCTCCAACCGGCCAAAGCTCTGGAACTGGCGCTGATCCCCTTCACCACTAATCCATCGTGCCTCTACGCGCCATACCTTCGCGGCCAGGCCTATCTCGCCTTGGGCCAGGGCGCGCAGGCCGCCGCCGAATTCCAAAAAATCCTCGACCACAGTGGCCTGATCTGGAATTGCTCCACTGGAGTGCTGGCGCATTTGGGCCTGGCTCGCGCCTACGCACTGCAAACTGTAGGCGTCGGAGCCGCCGAAAAAGCCGGAGCTGCCTATCACGATTTTTTCACTCTCTTGAAAAGTGCGGACCCCCTCATCCCTATCCTCCGCCAAGCCCGGCAGGAGTACGCGCACCTTCGTTAACCGTCGGGAACATTGCCACACAAGCTTCCGTAGATGCACATGTGCTTAAATCTTAAAGGACATCCCATGAAAAAAATCTTCGCCCTCGCAGTCCTGTTTCTATTCCCCACACTCGCCGTATGCGCCGCCCAGCCTACCCCCCAATCATTCCCCTCGCCCGAAAAGATCCAGTCTCAGGGAGAACTCGAAAAGATCATTACCGCGCTCGACGCCGCACTCTTCGACGCCTATAACCGGTGCGACCTGAAAAAATTCGCCTCGTTCCTCGACGATAACGTGGAGTTCTATCACGACCAGGGCGGACTCACTCTCGGCCAGGCCGCCCTAACCGATAGCGTCAAGAAAAATATCTGCGGCAAAGTCACCCGCGAACTCGTTCCCGGATCGCTTCAGGTCTACCCCATGAAAGGCTACGGCGCAGTCGAGATTGGCGTTCACCGCTTCCACCATCCCGGTCATGAAGATACCGAGGGAGTCGGCGAAGGAAAGTTCATTCACCTGTGGCGCTACGAAGATGGCGCCTGGAAAATCACTCGCGTCATCAGTTACGACCATCACCCCGCAGCGAAGTAGATTACGAGCTGTAAGCTATGAGCTGTGAGCCATCAGCTTCGAGCAAACAACACAGCAGCAGTAGTGTAGTTTGAGTTCAAGTGTCAAATCTTATTCACGGCGTCATCCTGAACGGAGCCGTTTTTCAGGCGGAGTGAAGGATCTCGCGTGTAGCGCTCATACCCTCATCACTCAAATTGCAGCGCTATCAGAACAGCAGGCTCACAGCTCACAGCTCGTAGCTCACAGCGCCCTACACCTTAGTGCCCCCACGGTATCTGTCGCGCCCCGCCAGTTCGCTGTAAGATCGCTATAGCATTTCCTCTTCGGAGACGCAATGAAACGAATTGCCCCACTGCTGCTTTTGCTCGCCGTGAGTCTCGGCTCTACGAATGTTGCCTGGTCCCTGCCCGCCGGCGGCCAACGCGAAAACAGAAGCATCGGAGAGAACCAAAGTGAAGCCAAGAAAGCCGCGAAGCAGCAGGCAAAGACCAACAAGAAGCTGGCCAAACAACACGCCAAGGCCATGAAGAAATATCAGAAGTCCCTGCGCAAGTCCGCCAAGCAACAACAACGCCGCCATAAATAGCCGCTATCACTATTTGTCAGAACAGACTGGCCTCAGTTGCAAAATCCTGCATATTGACAAATTTACCGGGCGGGATAAACTCGCGTAAATTCATACTCGTCGCAGCCTTCTCCTAGCCAGTCGTGGTTAAGTCTGCGCTTGGAGGTTCTGTGAATCGTATTCTCGCCCTCTCTGTTGTTTTCTGCTTTTCCCTGTGCCTGCTTAGCCGGGTCCCAAAAGCCTCAGCGCAGTCGGACTCGCATGCGCCCGCCACCTCGGTCGCCCGCTACGCTTACGCCGTGGAGGCCAACGAAGGTGAGAAAGACCCCTTTGTGGCTGTCTACTCCGTAAACCCAACGACCGGCGCTTTGCGGCCCGTGCAACTGACTGTGCCTCCGTCCGATAATTTCGGCGTCGTCATCGATCCCTCCAACACTTTTCTCTACTTGCCCGATGGGCCCGAGGTGGTCGGCTATCGCATTGCCCCCAATGGAGCCTTGCAAAGCCTCAAGGGCTCTCCTTTTACCTTAGACGCAGGGAGTACCATCGTATTCGCTCCCAACGGTCAATTTGCCTACTCCAACCTCGGCGGCGAATTTTCCCTCAATACGACCACCGGAGCGCTGACTCAGTTTGGCACGGCTAGCACTAACGGTGACAATGATGACGTGGCCATCACTCCCTCTGGAGCGTTCGTCTACATCCTGGGCTACGGAGATAAAAGTGTCTCCGCTTTCGCCGTCGACCAAACGTCTGGGGCTCTGACGGAAATCGCCGGTTCGCCCTTCCCCACCGGAGGGAGCGACGTACTGTATTCTGAGGCCATCAGCCCCAACGGCCAGTTTCTTTTTGTGACAACCTACATCACCGGCTCTTCTGGATTCACCAACGTTTTTAGCATTAACTCCACCACAGGCGCCTTAACTCAAGTCAGCGGGTCGCCATTCGCCTCGCCCGGAGACAACACGATCGTTGATCCCACCGGCCAGTTTCTCTACGTTGGCGGCAAAGATCTCGCAGCCTATTCCATCGACAGCACAACTGGCTTCCTTACCCCCATTCCTGGCTCTCCCTATACTCTTCCCGCGTACCCCAATTCTTTTAGTCTCGATTCCTCTGGCAAATTCCTATATGTCTCCTTGTTCGCCACGGGCGAGGCCTATACCGGTGTTCCGGGCATCATCACCTATTCCATGAACTCCTCGACGGGAGCCCTAACCCAAATCGCCGCCAACGGCTCCTACGGAAATGAGGTCGAGGCCCTCGGCTTCGTCACCGGGGCAAAAGCCGTGGTCTACGCGCCCCGCTATGCCTACGCCACGAATCAGGCTTCTAAGAGCATCTCTGAATGGAAGATCACCGACTCCACCGGAGCGCTGACCGCAGTCGCGGGCTCTCCACTCTCCGACGCGAACGGGCCGCAGTTGGTCGCAGCCACGCCTTCCGGCGCGTTTGTTTACACCGCCAATTCCAATAACTCAATTTCGGAATATGCAATAACCGCTGGCACCGGCGCTCTCACGCTCGTCAGCGGTTCGCCCATCACCGGCTTCGGCAGCGTGAACTCGCTCGCGGTCGATCCCACAAGCAGTTATTTGTTTGTTCTGGATTCCACCAAGCAGACCGTCGATAGTTACACCATCAGCGCCAAGACTGGAGCCCTCACCGCGCTTTCCAGCGTTGCCGCCCCTGGCGCCCTGACGCTGGCTCTCGATCCGCTGGGTCTTTTGGCAATTGTTACCACGGCTACCGACGTTGAATACTCGGGCGTGAGCGCTGGCAAGCTCTCGGCTTTTGGTTCGGTTACCACTAAGAATCCTCCCGCTGCTGCCGGTTTCGATCAGAGCGGCCAGTACTTCTTCGTAACCGAACCCAAAAACAACGCCGTCGCAACGTTCAATACAGTCGCCTTCAATGGCCAGATCAAGCAGTTGTCTGCGGCGGCCACCGGCAACGCCCCCGGCGCAGTGCTAGCCGAACCCTCCGGCAAATATGTCTACGTGGCCAACACTGGCGACGGCACTATCTCCGTGTTTAGTCTCAGCAATGCCACCGGAGCCCTGAAAAAGATCGGCACCGCCGCGGCTGCCGCCGGGGTCGACTCCCTCGCCACTTCTAACGATGGCAAATATCTCTACGCCACCGACAAAACCGCGGGACTCGTCTCGATCTTCAAAATTACCACCAGCGGCGCGTTGACATTAGTTGGCTCCGCCACCACTGACGCTTCGCCAACCTCAATTGCAACTACGGGAACTCATCAGTAATGATCGCACCCCGTCGCCGGCAGGAGGTTTTTCAGTCGAATCGGAAGACCTTGGGTCTTTTCGCTCCTCGGCTTCCCGCCCCGCGCAAACTCTTGCACCGTGCAATTTCCTTCATCTTGACGCGGTAACGTTACCCGAGGGATACTCCCCGCACTCAGTTTCGGTCGCTATCCCCTCTCACCCAGGCGCGACCGAATAATCCCCGGAGGCTTTGTGAATCGCCTGCTCAATCCCAGTGCCGGTCCCTGTGTGTCTATGTGTTTGTCATTATTTCTGCTAGCGGCATTCATAATTTTCTTGGCTCCCACGTCCGCGGCGCAGACCGTGACCCTGACGCCCGTCACGCTGAATTTCACCGGACAACCCGTTGGCACAACCAGCGCCGCCAAGTCCGTCACGCTGAAAAATACCAGCACCACCAAGAGCCTCACTATCGCCAGCATCGTGGCCAGCGGTGAATTCGCCGATACCACCACTTGCACCGGAACTCTGGCCGCCGGCGCTTCCTGCACGGTAAGCGTCACCTACTCGCCCGCCACGCTCGGCACGGTCGATGGCGCGGTCACGTTTACCGACAACGCGACTCCCGCCACGCAAGTCGTGAACCTCACCGGCAAAGGAATCGCTCCACTCACGCTGGCTCCTGCCACTCTTACGTTTCCCAGCACCGCAATCGGAAAAACCAGCGCCGCGCAGAGCGTTACCGTCACCAACTCCACCGTCGCGCTGACCATGGGCACGATTTCCGCCAGTGGAGACTTCGCCATCTCCGCTAACACATGTACCGGCACCATCGCCGCCGCCAAGACATGCGCTATCAGCGTCACCTTCACTCCCACCGAAACCGGCACCATCGCTGGCGCATTGACTGTCGCCGATAGCGCATTCGGCACTCCGCAGCTAATCTCGCTGTCCGGCACCGCCACCGGAACCGTCACCAACACCGTGACCTTTGCGCCCACCAGCCTCACATTCCCGAGCCAGGCAACCGGAACCACCAGCGCCTCTCAAACTCTTACTCTCACGAACAAGGCGACAACAACTCTCAACGTTAAAACCGTCGCTGCCAGCGGAGACTTCGCCGAAACCGATACCTGCGCAGGAAAAACCATCGCCGCCGGCAAAACCTGCACCATCAAAGTGTCCTTCAAACCCAGCGCCGCCGGAGCCATCAAAGGCGCAATCAGCGTGACCGACGCCGCCACCACCAGTCCTCAAGTGGTCGCCCTCACCGGGACCGCAGTCACTCCACTAACCTTCTCGCCCGCCACGCTCACGTTCACCGGCACGGTAGGAACCACAAGCGCCGCGCAGAAGGCAACGCTCACGAACAACTCCAGCGCAGCCATCGCCGTTTCCAAAATCGCCATCAGCGGGGACTACAAACAGACGAATACCTGCGGCACGTCCATCGCCGCCAACTCCAGTTGCACCTTCAGCGTCACCTTCACTCCGCTGGTCGCCGGAACCATCGACGGCGCAATCACCGTCACCGCCGCCGGCATCACCGCTCCTCAAGTCCTGAATCTCGCAGGAACTGCCACTGCGGTCACCACCGGCCCCTCGGCCCGCTACGCCTACGACGTCGAGTACAGCAATTTCACTCCCGGCCTGCTCGTCGCCTATTCGATGAATCCCTCCACCG
>Ga0209006_10002169_pt1 | contig 17870 bp, 19 predicted proteins | sample JacPin_JW_Ref_O2_FD_188567 | JGI IMG/M metagenome (GOLD analysis project Ga0209006, IMG submission 188567) | Forest soil microbial communities from Algoma, Ontario, Canada - Jack Pine, Ontario site 1_JW_Ref_O2 (SPAdes) (version 2) | ecosystem: Environmental > Terrestrial > Soil > Boreal... | reverse complement strand
CCCGGAGCCGTCGGCGGCGGAAATGAAATCGATCGCGCGGTGATCCTCGAGCCGGCGCACGTCCCGCCGCCACACCTGCTCGGCCAGCCGATTGATGATCTCGATGCCGGTGAGGTCGCCCTTGTGCACCGTGCGGTCGAAGGTCTGGCCCGCGAACGCCTTCTGGTGGACCGTGCCGTCCAGATTGCGGTCGAAGAAGCAGCCGAGCTCGTTCTCGAGCTCGCGGATGCGGACCGGCGCGGTGGTCACCAGCAGCCAAGCGAGATCCTGGTCGTTGAGCCAGGCGCCCCCCTCGATCGTGTCCATGAAGTGACGCTCGATCGAATCTTCCTTGGCGAGCGCCACGTTGTAGCCGCCCTGCACCATGCGGGTGCAGCCGCATTTTCCCAGCAGGCCCTTGACCGCGATCGTCACGTCGAGCGCGGGATTGGCCTTCTTGGCATGCAGCGCCGCGAACAGCCCGGCGCCGCCGGCGCCGAGAATGAGGATGTCGGTGTCGATCTGGTTCATCGCACCTCGCCGCGAGGTCCCGTAGGGTGGGCAAAGGCGCGTAGCGCCGCGCCCACGCGTGGGCACGCTCCGCTGCGCTTCGCTTTGCCCACCCTACGACTCATGTTGCCCCTCATCCGGCCGCACCCAGCTTCGCCAGCACCGCGTCGCGCCGTGCAAGCGCGGCTGCATTCACGTCCGCATGCAGCGAGCCGCCGTGCGAATCCATCGTCACCAGCAGCGGGCCAAAACCCTTGATGCGGAACTTCCACAGGGACTCGGGATGCAGGTCGTCCATGTCGACGTCCTCGATCGCCTCGATCCAGGTGGTCTGCAGCGCTGCCGCGCCGCCGACCACCGCCAGATAGGCGCCGCCGAGATCGCGGAAGGCGTCGAGCGTGCCCTGTCCCATGCCGCCCTTGCCGATGAAGATGCGCACGCCGTCGCGCTGCATCAGCGGACGGGTGAAGCGCTCCATGCGCATCGACGTGGTGGTGCCAATGCACAGCGGCTCGTACGGGCAAGCGTTGCTCGGCCGCGGATCGACCCTGCGCACGTTCGGCGCCGTGTGCACCACCGCATGGCCGCGCAGGTCGAAGCGCGTGGTGCGGCCACGGTCGAACATCGCGATCAGCGTCGCGTCGCGGATGCCGAACAGGGTCTTTTCCAGCGTGACGGTGTCGCCGACCTTGAGCGCGCGCACCTGCGCGTCGCCGACCGGCATGTCGAGAACGTGATGCGGCATGGTGACTCTCTATGCTTGGCGCATGTTCTTGTCGGCGAACCGGTGACCACCCCGGATCAGGTCCGGGGCAGGCTTTCGCCGGAACATGCGCTCAGACGAAAGACACGCCGCCCGGCGTGATCAGCCCCACAGCCCGGCGCGCCGAGTGGCATTGGATGTTCACGGCGACCGGATTCATCGTGATGTGGGTCGCGGCGACTTCCACATGCACGCGGAACGAGGTCGCGCGCCCGCCGAGCCCCTGCGGGCCGATGCCGAGCTCGTTCACGGCCTCACTCAGCTCCGCCTCGATCTTGGCGCCTTCGGCATCGGAACAAGTCGTGCCGAGCGGCCGCGTCGCCGCGATCTTGGCGAGATGCATGCACAGGTCCGACGTGCCGCCGATACCGACGCCGACGATGGTCGGCGGGCACACCCGGCCGCCGCATTCGATCACCCGGTCGATGACGAAGCGCTTGATCGCGGCTGAGCCGTCGGCCGGGATCAGCATCTGCAGGAACGAGCCGTTCTCCGAGCCGGAGCCCTTCGGGATCATCTCGATCGCGACCGTCTCGTCGCGCTCGTCGAACTCGACGTTGATGATCGGGATGCGAACGCCGCACGAGGTCTGCTCGTTCTTGCGCGTGAGCGGGTGCACCACCGAGGAACGCAGCGGATGCTCGCGCGTCGCCCGCTCGCAGCCGCGGCGGATCGCCGCCGTGAGCGCGACGCCGTCGACATCGACATGGCGGCCGATGGTCACGTTGTAGATCGGAATGCCGGTGTCCTGGCACAGCAGGTTGTTGGTGCGCTCGGCGACCGCGATGTTCTCCACCATGGTGCCGAGGATGGTGCGCGCCGTCGCGTCGGTCTCGGCCGCGGTGAGGCGCGCGAAGCCGCGCTTGATGTCGGGCGGCAGCAGCTTGAGCGCGCGCACATAGAGCGCCTTGGCGAGTTCCTCGACTTCCTTGGGATCGAGCTGCATGGCTCTTCCTTCTATATCACCAGCATGGCGCCGGACGCCGCGATCATCACGGCGAGGATTTGCCGGAACCGGCGCTCGTCGAGCCGCCCGAAGCCGAGCCAGCCGAGCCAGGCGCCGGCAAGCAGCGCCGGCAACGCGGCAACGATCAAGGCAAGCGACGTCGGATCGAACGTGACGAAGCCGGCGGCCACCAAGGTAGCAATTTGCATGACCAGGATGAAGGGTTGGTAGACGCCGCGCGCGGCTTCTTTCGGCCAGCCGCGCAACTGCGTCCAGATGGTGGGCAGCACTCCGGAATAGCCGCCGAGCCCGCCCAGGATGCCGGAAAGGAACCCGACCGCCGCATCCGCGGCACGTCCGCCGTGCGCGACCTTCGGCAGGCGCGGCGCCAGCAGCGCGTAGAGGCCGTAGGCGACGAGGAAGACGCCGAGCGCGATCTTGATCGCGTGCTGGTCGAAACGCGGGAGCACATAGATGCCGATCGGCACGCCCGCGAGGCCAGCGACGACGAAGGGCGCGAGCCGCCGCGGCTCGATGTTTCGCCGGATGCGCCAGATGATGCCGATGTGCAGCATGGTGCCGCAGGCGGCGACGAGGAATGTCGCGCGCAGCGGGTCGAGCACATGCAGCCACAGCGCACTTGCGGCGAGCGCGAAGGCGAAGCCGGCGGCGCCGACCGCAAGCGCGCCGAGGAAGGCGCCGAGCCACACGAAGGCGAGAACGTGGAGCGTGATGCCCGCCACGGTTGGTCAGCCAGCGGCGGGAACCGCACCGCCTGCAGCGATGCGGCATCGCGTTCGCGACAATGTCTGGCACGCACGGAGCATGGCCGGTAATATCCGCGGCAAGGATGCGAGGCAACAAGCGCCGCATCGATCGACGGCCGCAAGAGGGAAACGATGCGTCTCGGGATACTCGCGGTCGCGCTCGCGGCAGCACTCATTGCCGTCGCGGCGCCCGCTGCGGCGCAGCAATATCCGCAGCGCCCGATCACCATCGTGGTCCCGTTCGCGGCCGGCGGCCCGACCGACGTGCTCGCCCGCGTGCTCGGCGACCACATGAGCCGCACGCTCGGCCAGCCGGTGATCATCGAGGACGTGACCGGCGCCGGCGGCACCATCGGCTCGACGCGCGTCGCCAAGGCCGCCCCCGACGGCTACACGCTGGTGATGGGCAATATCGGCACCCACGCGGCAAGTGTCGGAATGTACAAGAACCTCGCCTACGATCCGCGCACCAGCTTCGAGCCCGTCATGCTGGTCGCCACCACGCCGATGGTGCTCATCGTCAAGAAGGCTCTGCCGGTCGCGACGCTCCAGGACGTGGTCGCGCTCGCCAAGCGAAGCCGGATCGCCATGGGCAGCGCCGGCACGGGCTCAAGCTCGCATCTCACGCTGCTCCTGTTCCAAAGCCTCGCCAAGATCGAGGTGCAGCACGTGCCCTATCGCGGACTGTCGCAGGCCGAGAACGACCTGCTGGCGGGCCAGATCGAGACCCTGTTCGACCAGGTGATCTCGGCGAGCCCGCAGATCCTCGGTGGCGGCGTGAAGCCGATCGTGGTGACGGCGCCCGAGCGCGCCAAGGCGATCCCGAGCGTGCCGACCGCAGCCGAAGCCGGCATGCCCGACCTCATCACCATCACGTGGACCGCCCTGTTCGCGCCCAAGGGCACGCCGCAGCCGATCATCGCCAAGCTCAACGCCGCGCTCGACCAGGCGATGCGCGACCCGTTGCTCGCCAAGCGCCTGGCCGAGCTCGGCGCCGACCTGCCGCCGCCCGGCGAGCAGCGCACGCCGGAGTCGCTCGGCAAGCTCGTCGCCGCCGAGGTCGCCAAGTGGACGCCGCTGATCCGCGCCGCCGGCGTCGCGGAGTAGCCCGTGCGGCTCACCGACGAAGAAACCGCGATGCAGGCCGGCGCGTTCGGGCCGGCCGTGCAATGGGCGATCGATCACCAGATCCGCGTCGGCGGCTATCTCGGCGCCGAGGATTTCGTGCCGGTGACGCAGGCGCACATCATGGCGGACACGGAGTCGCTCGGGCTCGCCGGCGTCGAGTGGCTCGAGGCGTGGGCGCGCCTGCCGGCCGCGCAGCGGCGCGTGCGCGTGCCGACCATCACGGATCCGCGCGGCACCGATTTCGCATCGGCACACAAGCTCAAGCACCAGCCCTGGATGCTCGATCTCGAGCGCCGCACGATTCACGCGTTCGAGGCGCTCGGCGTGCTGATGACCGACACCTGCATCAACTACCAGACCATCATGCCGCCGGTGCGCGGCGAGCATGTCGCCTATGGCGACACTGGCGTCGTGATCTATTCCAACAGCGTGTGCGGCGCGCGCTCGAACTTCGAGGGCGGCCCGTCGGCGCTCAGCGCCGGGCTGACCGGCCGCACGCCGCGCTACGGCTATCATCTCGACGCGCACCGGCGCGCGACCTTGCTGATCCAATGCGCCGCGACGCCGCGCGACCTCAACGACTGGGGCGCGCTCGGCGGCATCGTCGGGCGCCTTGCGGGCGACTACTGGCAGGTGCCGGCGCTGGTCGGCCTCGACCGCGTGCCCGGCTCGGACGAGATGAAGCACTTCGGCGCGGCCCTCGCGAGCTACGGCTCGGTCGCGCTGTTTCACATGGTCTGTATTACGCCGGAGGCGCAACGGCTCGAAGACGTGATCCCGGATGGCGACATCCGCACGCATGACGTGACCGAGGCTGATATCCGTGTCTTTCAGTCCGCCTACGCGAAGGAGATCGACACGGTCGATCTCGTCGTCTTTTCGGCGCCGCAGCTCAGCCTCGTCGAGATGAGCCAAGTCGCCGACCTGCTCGACGGACGGCACGCCGACATTCCGCTGCTCGCCATCACGAGCCCGCAGGTGAAGCCCGACGCCGACCGCATGGGGCTGACGCGCCGCATCGAGGCCGCGGGCGGCACCGTGCTCGCCGGCATGTGCTTCTACCAGAGCTACGCGCGCGAGATGGCCGAGGCGAACGGCTGGAAGCGGCTCGCCACCAACTCGGCCAAGCTCACCAACATCATCGGTGGTTACGGCTATCGCCCGGCGCTGATGTCGATGGCCGCCTGCGTCGAGGCGGCCTGCGCGGGCGGGAGGATCGGCGCAAGGACGCAACGATGAACGGCAAGGTCTTCTATGCGACGGCCGGCATGGGCGCGAAGGTGCGCGCGCCGGCGCTCGTCGCCAAGGACGGCTTCTCGGCGCGCTACGATCTCGACCGCATCAATGGCGTATTTTCCCGGCCGCAGCATAAGTTGGCCGGCGAGAGCTATGTCGGCCGCGTGCTCGTGCTCGATGCCGCCAAGGGCGGCGTCGCCACCGCCTGGATGCTCTACGAGATGAAATCACGCGGCGTCATGCCGGCGGCGCTCGTGCTCAACGCCGTCAACCCGATCATGGCGCAGGGCGCCGCGCTCGCCGACTTCACGATGATCTCCGGGTTCGACGCGGACATCACGCAGGCGATCCCGAACGGCGCCATCGTCGAGGTCGACCCGACCGGCGAGCGGCCGTGCATCTGGGTGGTGTAATCGAGCCGATGCCGACGCGACGCGCGTTACTCATTGGAAGCGTGGCGACGGCGGCGATCGGCCTCAAGATACGCCGTTCGCAGGCCGCGGCTGCAACGCCGCGTAATGACGCGCTCGCCGCGATCGAGGCCCGCAGCGGTGGGCGCTTGGGCGTCGCGGTGCTCGATGTCGGATCGCGCCTTTTCAGCGTGCATCGCGCCGACGAGCGGTTCCCGATGTGCAGCACGCACAAGCTGCTGTCGGTCGGCGCGATCCTGCGGCGAGTCGACCAAGGCCGCGAGCAGCTCGACCGCCGGATCAGGTTCGCGGCGACCGATCTCGTCGCCTACTCGCCGGCCACCAAGGACCATGCGGGCCGCGACGGCATGACGCTCGCGCAATTGTGCGAGGCGGCCATCACGTTGAGCGACAACACCGCCGCCAACCTGATCCTCGCGAGCCTCGGCGGCCCGCAAGGCGTGACCGCCTTCGCGCGATCGCTCGGCGATCCGGTGACGCAGCTCGACCGCATCGAGCCGATGCTCAGCGAGGCCACCCCGGGCGATCCGCGCGATACGACGACGCCCCTTTCCATGCTCAAGGACATCGAGGCTCTGGTGCTCGGCGCGGCACTCACGTCGGCCTCGCGCGAGCGCCTGACTGGATGGCTCATCGGCAACCGCACCGGCGACACGCGTCTGCGCGCCGGTCTGCCGGCCAGCTGGCGCTGCGGCGACAAGACTGGCACCGGACATCACGGCACCGCCAACGACGTGGGCATGCTGTGGCCCGCGCATGGAGCGCCCGTGATCGTGTCGGCCTATCTCACCGAGAGCACTGCAAGCGAACCCATGCGCGACGCTACGCTCGCCGACGTCGCGCGCGCGGTGGTATCCGCTGCGCGCCTTTGAAGCAGTAGCGGCGGCGATCATGCTCAATCGGACCTTCGGGGGGCTCTTATTGTGCCGCGACGCGCGTTTGGGTCGCACGACTATGCAGGCTCCGCTCGTTTGCAAAGGCCAGCGAGATGGTATGATGCCTTTGCGCTGACTCGACTACACGTTCGAGTTTGGTCGTGTGGGGGCGTACTGATGATTGCTACGACCAGACGGGCGTCGCTGTCGCTCGCCGATATCGCGTCGCTCACCGGCGCGGTGCCACGTGACGGCGCAGATCTGTCGCATGAGATAACCGGCGTCGCGCCGATTGATCACGCCGGTCCGACCGACCTCGCCTTCCTCGAGAGCGGAAAATTCGCCGACGCGCTGGGGACGACCGGCGCCGGAGCCGTGCTGTCGATCGAGCGGTTCGCGTCGCGCGCTCCACCCGGCGTCAACCTGCTGCTCACGCGCGATCCATACCAGGCCTTCGTCATGGTGGCGCGCGAATTCCATCGCGATCGACTGCGCCCGGCCTCGCCGTTCGAGGCTGACGGTGCGATGCCGGGCGCTCATGTGCATCCGAACGCCACGCTCGAAGCGGGCGTGACGGTCGATCCGGGCGGCGTGATCGGTCCACGCGTGACGATTGGCGCCGGCAGCATGATCGGCGCCAATGTCGTCATCGGCGCGGACGTGCGCATCGGGGCCGAGTGCTCGATCTGCTCCGGCAGCACGATCGTCGACTCCGTGCTCGGCGACCGCGTCATCATCCATCCAGGCTGCCATATCGGGCAGGACGGCTTTGGCTACGTGTCGGGCCGCACGGGGCACATGAAGATTCCGCAGATAGGTCGAGTCGTCATCGGCAACGACGTTGAGATCGGCGCCGGCACCACGATCGACCGCGGCGGGATGCGCGACACCATGATCGGCGACGGCACCAAGATCGATAACCTGGTGCAGATCGGACACAACGTGGTGATCGGCCGCCACTGCATCATCGTCGCGCAGTCGGGGCTGAGCGGCAGCGTGACGCTCGAGGATCGCGTCGTGCTGGCGGCGCGGGTCGGCATCGTGCCGCACGTGACAGTGCACGAGGGAGCCCACCTCGCGGCGCGTTCGACCGTACGACGCGACGTGCCGCGCGACGCGAGATGGGGCGGCAATCTCAACGCCAAGCCGATCACAAAGGCCTTGCGCGAGATGGTAGCGATCGAACGGCTGGCGCAACGCGGCGACACCGTCGCACCTGCGGCAGATCCGAATGCCGAGAGCAAGGCGGACTGACGGCGGCGCGCAGCCGCCGGTCACCCCACGTTCTCGTTCGCTCGGCGATCAGATGACGCGCCTCGACCGCATCGAGCCGATGCAAACTCCGCGGGGCGCGACGCCGCGCTGGCGGACGTGGCGCGTGCCATTGTCGCGGCCATCGAGCGCTGAAACGCTGCTCGAACTTCGCAATGTCCAGCCGGAGCCCATTGTCCTCTAGCGAATCTTCGCCGGCGATTTCGCGACCCTGCGCGCACACTCGATGAAGCGCTGCGCCAGCGGACTCAGGGTCCGGTTTCGCAACGTCATGATCCAGATCGGACGTGGCCGCACCGGAAATTCCACCGCGACCTGCCGGAGCGACAGATGCCGGTTGTAGTCAAGCATCGACAGCGGCAGCGCCGTGAGATAGCGCCCGGTCGCCAGCAGCCGCTGGTGGAGCGCGAGCGAAAAAGTGTGCACGCTCGCATCCGGAAGGTCCAAGCCGGCCGCCCGGAACCCTTCGGAGATATAGGATCCGACCGCCGACTGGCGCTGCGGCAGAACCCACGGCTCGTCCGCCAGTTGCGCGAGCGTGAGATGCCGCCGCCGCGTCCATTTGCTGTCCACGGCCGCCGCGACGACGTGGCGATCGTCGAGCAGCCATTCGCTCACCGTATCGTGTTCCGAGGGCGTCTCGGTCATGGGAATGAACGCGAGATCGATTTTGCGCTCCGGCAATTCTCGCGTGTGCAGCGCCGTAAAGTCAGCGGTCACGACGTCGAACACAGCCTTGGGATTTTCCCGTGAAAATCGATCGATGACGACCGCGACGAATCCCGCAGCCGAAGGCTCGGTGCACCCGATCGACAGCTCGCCGACCGTCGGATCGGCCAGGAATTGCAGCTCCTTCACGCCTTGCTTGAGATCATCGAACACCGCGGTCCCGCAGCGCATGAGGGCGTCGCCATAGGGCGTGGGCTCGACGCCCTGCGGGCTGCGGTCGAGCAGCCGCAGGCCGAGCGCGTGCTCGAGGTCGGAGATCGCCTTCGACACCGCCGGCTGGGACATCGCGAGCTCGGCCGCGGCTTTTCCCATGCTGCCGAACTTCGCCACCGCGAGCAGGATATGCATGTCGCGCAGCTTGATCCGCCGGCCGATGCGGTCGCTCCACTGCATCGCGGTCCCTCCTATCGAAATAGTTATGAGACAATCACGTATCCGAATTACCTGATTATGCCAGCCGCCGGTAGTCTCGACCGCGTCGCCTTCCAGAAGGGCGGCAGCGGTTCGAGATGGGAGGAGAACCATGCGCTTGCTGAGATCCGTGCTGATGCTGGCGTCGCTGATGAGCTCGTTCGCGGCATCGGGCGAGGCCGCCCGCGCGGCCGACTATCCGGCCGGGCCGGTGAAGATCGTCGTCCCCTATCCGGCGGGCGGGCCAAGCGATTTCATCGCCCGCATCGTCGCGCAAAAGCTCACGGAGAAGCTCGGCGGCCAATTCATCGTGGAAAATCTGCCCGGCGCCGGCGGCGCGGTCGGCACCGCGACGGTGGCGCACGCACCGGCCGACGGCCGGACGATCGCCATCATCGTGCCGGATTTCGTGATTGCCCCGATCGTCAAGGCCAACGTCCCGTTCGACCCATTCAAGAGCTTCACGCCGGTGATCGACATCGCGGCGGCGCCGGAAATGTTCTCGGTCAATCCGGCAGTGCCGGCGGCAAACATGAAGGAGCTCCTCGCCCTGCTGAAAGCCAATCCCGGCAAGTACAGCTATGCGACGCCCGGCTACGGGACGTCACCGCACCTCTACGCCGAGTGGCTGTTCAAGCTGACCTATGGCCTCGACGTCCTCAATGTTCCGTTCCAGGGCGCCCTGCCCGCCGTGCAGTCGACGGTTGCCGGACAGACGCAGATCCTCCCCGTCGTGGTGACGGCGGTCGCACCTCTCATCAAGGACGGCAAGATTCGCGGCCTCGCGGTCGCCGCGCACAAGCGCTCGCCGGCGGTTCCAGACGTGCCGACGCTCGACGAGCAAGGCATCAAAGGCCATGAGGTCGGCTTCTGGACCGGCGCCGTGGTGCCGGCCGGCACGCCGAAGGCGATTGTCGACCTGCTGCACGACCGCATCGCCGAGATCATGACGCAGCCCGACGTCAAGGCCCGCCTCGCCGCGATCGGCTTCGAGCCGGCCACCGGCACATCGGAGGAGTTCGGCGCATTGCTCAAGGCGGAATCCGACCAGTGGAAGAAGATCGTCAGCGACGCCCAGATCCGCATCAACTGACATGAAGGACGGGTCGATGGACGGTCCGTCAACGAGCACGAGCACGGCGACAGGAACGCCACCATCACCGCCGGACCGCATTCTCGATATCGGATATGGGTTCTGGAAATCCAAGGCCTTGTTGAGCGCCGTCGAGCTCGGTCTATTCACCGAGCTCGGCGGCGCCGCGCTCGCCTGCGAGGGCTTGGCCGAGCGGCTTGGCGTGCACCCGCGCGGTGCGCGCGATTTCTTCGATGCCCTGGTGGCGCTCGAATTGCTCGACCGCGATGCGGAGGGGCGCTACGCCAACCGGGCGGACTGCGCGCCGTTTCTCGATCGCCGCAGCCCCTCATATCTCGGCGGCAGGCTCGACCATCTCAACGTGCGCCTCTATCCGCGGTGGAGGCACCTGACGCAGGCCTTACGCACCGGCGAGCCGCAAAGCGAGCTCGGCACCGGCGGCTACGCGGCACTTTACGCCGACGATTCGGCGCTCGAGGCGTTCCTCACCGGCATGTCCGGCGGCAGCCTGCTGCCGGCCATGATGCTGGCGCGCGTCATTCCCTGGCATTCCTACCGCACGGTGATCGATATCGGGACCGCGCAGGGCTGCGTGCCGGTGGAGATCGCCCGCGTACATCCGCACCTCGGCGGCGGCGGCTTCGATCTTCCCCAGGTCGAACCGGCGTTCGCGAGCTTCGTGCGCGAACACGGGATGGGGCAGCGGCTGCGGTTCTATCCCGGGGATTTCCTCAAGGACGAATTGCCGCGCGCAGACGTGCTCGTCATGGGGCGCATCCTGCACAACTGGGATCTGTCGACGAAGAAGATGCTGCTGCAGAAAGCCCACCGCACACTCACACCGGGCGGTGCCCTCGTCGTCTACGATACGCTCATCGACGACGACCGACGCAGCCGCGCGCAAGCCTTGCTGGCCAGCCTCAACATGCTGATCGAAACAGCCGGCGGGTTCGAATACACTGCCGCGCAATGCATCGACTGGATGCGGGACTGCGGATTCGGCGAGATACGCGTCGAGGCGCTCGACGCGCGCGAAAGCGCTGTCATCGGCATCAAGCGCGATCCGTGACGTCGGCCGGCCGCTCACCCCGCGTTGAGCAGGAACGCCAACCCGACCGCAAACACCGCGGCCGCACAGCCCGTCAGCACCGCGACCGTGCGCTCGCGGATGTCGAGGAACTCGATCGCCAGAATCCGCAGCCCGAGCGTCATGTGCGTCGCGAGCGCCGCCACCAGCAGGCACTCGCTCGCCTTGACCAGCGGCTCATGCGTGATCGCGAGGAAAGAGTCGAGCGCGGCGGCGCCGTTGAGCGCGGTCGCGAGCGCCAAAAAATGCAGTGGCAGGAAAATCGCGAGCGCTATGCCGGAGAGGCGGTGCAGCAGTGCCGCGACGTATCCCGGCTGCTTGTGCGAGGCCCGCATCATGCGACGTAGACCGCAATGACGGCGCGCATGCCGAGCACCAGCAGCGCGACCGCGACGGCGGCGAGCACGGCATCGAGGCTCGGGCCGCGCCACGACGTCCATTCGCGGATGACGTTGCGCAGCCCGATCGGCGCGTGGAAGGCGACGGCGGCGACGAACACGGAATAGAACAGGAAGAATCCGAGGTTGCCGTGCGTGCGCGCCAGGATGTCGGCGGCCGTAAGGCCGCCGTGGATCGCGTAGAGGATGGTCGCGAGATGCACCGCGACCGCGAGCGCGAGCACCATGGCGCTGATGCGCTGGGCGAGGAAGAGCGCGGCCGTCATCGCGTCCCGCCTTTCAGCGCTTGCCAGAAGAGCGAGCGCTTCAATCCGGCGATCGAATAGGTGGGCGCGATCGCCTTGGGGCAGAACGATGTGCAGCTCATGTGGGTGTGGCAGCATTGACAGCCGTCGTCGCCGGCGACCGCGGCGAGCCGCGCGGCCTGGCCGGCATCGCGCACGTCGTTGACGAGGGTCCAGGCGCGGTTCAGCGCCGCCGGGCCGAGATAGTCCTTGTCCCACGCCACCACGTCGCAGGCCGAATAGCAGACGCCGCAGCCGATGCATTCGATCGCCGCATCCGCCGCCTGGCGCGCCGGCGTTGCGGGTGGCACCACGGCGAAGTCGGCCGGCGGCCGCGCCGCCGGCGCGAAATAGCCATGAGCATCGCGCCACTTGTCGAAGAACTGCGCCATGTCGACGACGAGGTCCTTGACCACCGCGAAGTTGCGCAAGGGCTCGAGCCGCAGCGCGCCCTCGGCGCTCGCGGCTTCCGAGACGCGGGTGCGGCAGGTCCAGCGCGGGCGGCCGTTCACCACCATGGCGCAGGAGCCGCACATGCCGACCCGGCAGGCGAAGCGATAGGACAGCGTCGGGTCCTGCTCGCGCTGGATCTCGGTGACGACGTCGAGCACCGTCTGGTTCTGCCGGCGCGGGACGGAGAAGGACTGGAACGCGCCGCGCTCGGCGCCGCGCCAGACTTCCACTTTCAACGCACCATCCGTCATCGCAGCGCCGTAGGGTGGGCAAAGGCACGCGGCGCGCGCCGTGCCCACGCTGAAAAGGATCGGTGGGCACGCTTCGCTTTGCCCACCCTACGCAGGTCGCCTATCATCGCAAGTCCGACAGATAATGCACCGCATCGGTGCGGCAGAGCGACACGCGCCATTCGACCGGCGCGCCGTCGATCGCGAGCGCGGTGCGGTCGACGGCAAGGAGCGGCGCGCCGACCGCGACGTCGAGATGCTTCGCCTCGCGCCGGCTCGCGGAGACCGCCTTGAGGCGTTCGGTCGCACGCGCGATGGTGACGGCGAACTCGGCGCGATAAAGCTCGTAGAGATTGTTCGGCAGGTCGCGCTTCTCGATGCCGGGAAACAGCGCCTTCGGCAGCACGATGCGCTCGTAGATGCAGACCGTGTCGGCGAGCATTCGCACGCGCTCGATCGCGACGACGCGCGCGCCCTTGCGCAGGTTGAGGATACGCGTGGCGTCCGCATCGGCCTCGCGCACCTCGACCCCGAGGATGCGGCTGTCGGGAAAGCGCCGTCCGCCCGCATCCGGGATCAGCTTGAAGAACTGGAAGAGGATGCGCTCCTCGTCGTGGCGCGCCACATAGGTGCCCTTGCCCTGGCGGCGCACCACCAGGTTCTCGGCGGCGAGCTCGTCGAGCGCCTTGCGCACGGTGCCGTGCGAGACGCCGAGATCGGCCGCGATGTCGGGCTCGCTCGGCAGCGCGCCGCCCGCCGCCCACACGCCGTCGGCGATGCGCCGAACCAGCACATCCTTGACTTGCCGGTAGAGCGGGCGAAAGCCGAGCGCCGCGCGTTCGGAAGCCGCCACCCGGGCCTCATCGCTCAAGGTCGATCCTCGCGTTGACTCTCATGTCTTATGTCTTATAGAAGACTTTCCTGGCGTGGTCCATCGGTCCGGAGGAGTCATGAGCGCCCCGCAGCTTCTTGTGCACGAGAAAAAGGACACCGTCGGCGTCGTCGTGGTCGAGGGCCTCAAGGCCGGCACCGAGATGACCTGCGTGGTCACCGCCGACAATTCCGCCTTCAAGCTCACGGCGAAGATGGACGTGCCGATCGGCCACAAGATCGCGCTGACCGACATCAAGAAGGGCGACACCGTGTGGAAATACGGGCAGGATATCGGCAAGGCGGTCGCCGACATCAAGAAGGGCGAGCACGTGCACGTGCACAACCTCAAGACCAAGCGGTGGTGAGCCATGGCCAAGAACGGAAAGACCAGCGCGAAACACGACGGTAACGGCAAGTCGAACCTGCGCTTCTCGGGTTGGCGCCGTGAGAACGGCCGCGTCGGCGTGCGCAATCACGTGCTCATCTTGCCGCTCGACGACCTCTCCAACGCGGCCTGCGAGGCGGTCGCCAACAACATCAAGGGTACGCTTGCGATCCCGCACGCCTACGGGCGGCTGCAGTTCGGCGAGGACCTCGAGACCTTCTTCCGCACGCTGATCGGCACCGGCGCGAACCCGAACGTCGCGGCCTGCGTCGTCATCGGCATCGAGGACGGCTGGACCCAGCGCGTGGTCGACGGCATCAAGAAGACCGGCAAGCCGGTCACCGGCTTCGGCATCGAGCTCAACGGCGACATCGCCACCATCGCCAAGGCGTCGCGCGTCGCCAAGGACTACCTGCAATGGGCCTCCGAGCTCAAGAAGGAGGAGTGCGACATCTCCGATCTGTGGGTATCGACCAAGTGCGGCGAAAGCGACACCACGACCGGCCTCGCCTCGTGCCCGACCGTCGGCAACATGTACGACAAGCTGATCCCCCACGGCATCTACGGCGTGTTCGGCGAGACCTCGGAGATCACCGGCGGCGAGCACCTCGCCAAGGAGCGCGCGATCAACATGGAGGTCGGCGAGAAGTGGTTCAAGGTGTGGCAGGCCTATCAGGACGACGTGATCGAGGCGCACAAGACCGACGACCTCTCCGACTCGCAGCCGACCAAGGGCAACATCGCGGGCGGCCTCACCACCATCGAGGAGAAGGCGCTCGGCAATCTCGAGAAGATCGGCCGCACCTGCCGTTACATCGACGTGCTCGAGCCCGCCGAGGCGCCCGCGAAGGGTCCGGGCCTCTATTACATGGACACGTCCTCGGCGGCGGCCGAATGCGTGACCCTGATGGCGGCGGCGGGCTACGTGGTGCACACCTTCCCGACCGGCCAGGGCAACATCATCGGCAACCCGATCGTTCCGGTGATCAAGATCACCGGCAATCCGCGCACGGTGCGCACCATGTCGGAACACGTCGACCTCGACGTGTCCGGCATCCTGCGCCGCGACATGACGATCCCCGACGCCGGCGACGCGCTGATCGAGATGATCATGCGCACCGCCAACGGCCGCCTCGCCGCCGCCGAAGCGCTCGGCCACCGCGAATACTCGCTCACCAAGCTTTATCGCAGCGCCTGAGCGTCCGAGCCGGGTAGAAGGTGGAAACCCCCATGGCGGATACTTCCGTCACGCCGGCCCCCGCGTGGGCGGCGACCATGCGCCGCCTCGTGCCCGGAGTCCTGTTCGCGTCATTGGTGGCTGTGCTTGCGGTCGTGAGCGCGCCCTACGTGACGCGCGTCATCACGATCCCCGCCATGGTGCTGGCGCTCTTGTTCGGCATCGCGCTCAATCCGGTCGCGGCGCGGCCGGTGTTTCAGCCCGGCCTCGTCTTCTGCGTGAAGCAGCTGCTGCGCTGGGCGGTCGCGCTGATGGGACTTCGCATCGCGCTCGGCGACATCGTGGCGCTCGGCCTCGGCACCGGCGTCGTGGTGGTGATCTCGATGGTCGTGACCATCATCACCGGCTTCCTCGCGGCGCGCGTCCTCGGCCTGCCCTCGCCGTTCGGCGCGCTTGCCGGCGTCGGCACCGCCGTGTGCGGCGCCTCGGCGACGCTCGCCACCTCGGCGGTGGTGCCCGAATATCCCGGCAAGGATGCGGATGTGGTCTTCGTCGTGGTCGGCGTCAACGCGCTGGCGACGCTCGCGATCGTGCTCTATCCGCCGATCTGCGTCGCGCTCGGCTTCGATCCGCAGACGACCGGCGTGATGCTCGGCGCGACCATCCATGACGTCGCCCAGGTGGCCGGCGCCGGCTACGCGGTCTCCGAGACGGTCGGCAATGCCGCCTTGATCGTGAAGCTCTTCCGCGTCTTCCTGCTGCTGCCGGTCGTGCTCGCGATCGGCTGGTGGTTCGTGCGCCAGGGCGCCGCCGCGCGCGCCGCAAGCGTCCCGGTGCCGGTGTTCGCCTTCGTCTTTCTCGCCCTGTGCATCGTCAACAGCGTGCTGCCGTCGATCCACGCGCTTGCCCCGCTCTACGGGCACGTGAAAGACGCGCTGGTCCTGGCTTCGACCGCCGGGCTCCTGATTGCGATCGGTGCGCTCGGCCTCAACACTTCGCTGACGGCAATCGGCGCGCTCGGCTGGCGGCATATCGTGACGATCTGCGTCACCACGCTGGTGATCTTGTTCGTCGCGACCGGCGGCCTCCTATTGATACGTTGACGCGCCCATGGCGACGCTGACGCTCGGTGAAGCCGAAAGTCTCGTCGCCCGAGCGCTGATCCGCTGCCGCACCAGCGAGGCGAACGCGATCTGCGTCGCCCGCGCGCTCGTCGCCGCGGAGGCCGACGGGCTCAAGGGTCACGGACTTTCGCGCACGCCGAGCTACGCGGCGCAGGCGAAAGTCGGCAAGGTCGACGGCTTCGCGGTGCCGAAAGTCGAACGCGCGCGGCCCGGCGCCGCCGCGATCGACGCGGCCAACGGCTTCGCGTTTCCGGCGATCGAGGCGGCGCTGGCGCTGCTGCCCGCGATGGCACGCGAGGCCGGCGTCGCCAGCGCCGCGATCCGCCGCTCGCATCATTGCGGAGCCGCCGGCCATCCGGTCGAGCGTCTCGCCGGGCAAGGCCTCGTCGCCCTCATGTTCGCCAATACGCCGGCCGCGATCGCGCCCTGGGGCGGCGCCAAGGCCGTGTTCGGCACCAACCCGATCGCCTTCGCGTGTCCGCTGCCCGACCGCCCGCCGCTCGTCGTCGATCTCGCGCTGTCGAAAGTTGCGCGCGGCAATATCCTGGCCGCCAAGCAGAAGGGCGAAAAGATCCCGCGCGGCTGGGCGCTTGATGCCGAGGGCGAGCCCACCACCGATCCGGACGCGGCGCTCGCCGGCACCATGCTGCCGCTCGGCGACGCCAAGGGCACGCCGCTCGCGCTGATGGTAGAGCTGCTTGCCGCCGGCCTCACGGGGGCGAATTTCGCCGCCGAGGCATCCTCGTTTCTCGATGCCGAAGGCCCGCCGCCCGGCACCGGACAGCTCATCATCGCGCTCGACCCGGCCGCGTTCGGCGGCTCGACCGAGCATTTCGCCACGCTCATCGCCTCGATCGAAGCGCAGCCAGGCACGCGCCTGCCCGGATCACGACGGCTCGCGGCCAGACGCAATGCGGCGAACGATGGGCTAGTATTGGGCGACACTCTCCTCACGGAAATCGAGTCGCTTTGACGATGCCCCCCCTCCCCAACCTCCGCATCGACGGCGCGCGCCTGTGGGGCGAGCTGATGGAGACCGCCGCGATCGGCGCGACCGCCAAAGGCGGCATCTGCCGGCTCACCCTCACCGACCTCGACCGCCAGGTGCGCGACTGGTTCAAGGCGGGCGCCGAGAAGCTCGGCTGCACCGTCACGGTCGACTCGATGGGCGCGATGTTCGCGCGGCGGCCCGGCCGTGCCGATATTCCGCCGATCGCCATGGGCAGCCACCTCGATACCCAGCCGACCGGAGGGAAATTCGACGGCGTGCTCGGCGTGCTGGCGGCGCTCGAGGCGCTCCGCACGCTGGTCGAAGCCGGCTACGACACCTTCGCGCCGATCGAGGTGATCAACTGGACCAACGAGGAAGGCGCGCGCTTCGCCCCGGCCATGGTGTCGTCCGGCGTGTTTGCCGGCGCGTTCGACGCCGACTGGGCCTCGGCGCGGCATGACGCGGCGGGCGTCACCTTCGCGCAGGCGCTCGACGCGATCGGCTATCGCGGGCCGCAGCGCTGCGGCGAGCATCCGCTCTCGGCCTTCTTCGAGCTGCACATCGAGCAGGGGCCGATCCTCGAGGCCGAGGACAAGACGATCGGCATCGTCACCGGCATCCAGGGCATCCGCTGGTTCGAGGCGACGATCCGCGGCCAGGATGCGCACACCGGCGCGACGCCGATGAACTTGCGCAAGAACGCGCTGCTCGGCGCCGCTCGCCTGGTC